>LUMG01000184.1_pt1 | contig 52983 bp, 60 predicted proteins | sample 729691 | NCBI WGS metagenome assembly LUMG01 (sample SAMN03860269, study PRJNA289734) | marine metagenome | biome: seawater column; feature: ocean; material: water; isolation source: Red Sea water column Station 34 - depth 50m | place: Saudi Arabia: Red Sea | collected 2011-10-15 | depth 50 m
CCCCTTCGGTGTGTGCATGTGCGGTATCTACAACAATCACATCAACGCCTGCTGATTTGAGTGCATCTACCCTTTCATTTGAACCATCACCAACACCCACAGCTGCTCCGACTAACAGTGCACCATTCTCATCTTTTGATGCAAGAGGAAAGTCTGTTGCTTTCTGAAAATCCTTGGCAGTGACCATTCCTTTTAGCTCGAAGGAATCATTACCCACCAGCACTTTCTCAATTCTATGCTGATGGAGCAATCCCAAGACCTCTTCCTCATCTGCACCTTCTTTGACAGTAACAAGCTTTTCTTTGGGAGTCATGACACTGCTTACCAAGCCATCAAGATTGGTTTCAAATCTTAGATCACGATTGGTGACAATACCCACTGTTATGCCATTATCCACGACAGGGACACCTGAGATATTATTGAATTTTGTTATATCCAATACCTCTCTGATGGTTATGTCAGGACTCACTGTGACTGGATCAGAAATAATCCCACTTGCAAACTTTTTAACCCTATTCACTTGTGAAGCTTGATCTTCAATGCTGAAATTCTTGTGTATGATTCCCATGCCACCCTCTTGAGCAATAGCGATTGCAAGCTGATATTCGGTCACAGTATCCATTGCAGCAGACAACAATGGAATTTGAATTGAAAGATTCCTTGTTAGTTTTGTCGAGAGATTTGTTTCGCGAGGAAGGACATCCGAGTAGTTCGGTTTGAGAAGTACATCATCGAATGTTAAGGCAGGTTTCTCTATCGTCATTGACATTTCCATTTATATGATGGATTTGTCAATGGAATTTTACACTCCTTGAGTTATTTGTAAACTGAAGCCTGTTCAATTTTGTATAATTTTTTTATGGATCCATTCGAAAACCAAGAACACATATACAGCATTTCCGAATTAAATGATGAGGTGGCCTCAACTTTGACAGAGGCTTTTGGTGTTATTTGGGTTGAAGGAGAAATATCAAACCTAATGCGGTCTGCAGCAGGTCATGTTTATTTCTCACTCAAAGATGAGTCAGCCAGTGTTCGTTGCGCCATGTTTAGGATGCAAAATCAGTCTCTTGATTTTGAATTAAGAGACGGCATGCAGATACTTGCAAGGGCAAAAGTGGGTCTCTATAAACAGAGAGGCGAATTTCAACTAATTGTAGAGTATGCAGAGGAAAGCGGTGAGGGCTTACTAAGACAAAGGTTTGAGCTTCTAAAACAAACACTACAGAAAGAGGGCTTATTTGATGAGTTTCATAAAAAACCTCTGCCAAAAATGCCTAAAACAATAGGACTGGTCACCTCACCGAAAGGTGCTGCAGTGCAAGACATAATAAAAACAATTAAGAGACGTTATCCAATTGTGAGAGTCATTGTCTACCCTACTCTCGTTCAAGGCAATGAGGCCACAAAGAAAATTGCTTCAGCAATCGATATTGCTAATCAGAGAGATGAATGCGATGTCATCATCATAGCCAGGGGCGGTGGCTCACTTGAAGACCTTTGGTGCTTTAATGAAGAATTGGTTGCGCGTTCAATCTTTCATTCTAAGATCCCTATTATCTCAGGCATTGGTCATGAAACAGACTTCACCATAACGGATCTGGTTGCTGACCTAAGGGCCGCTACTCCTACAGCAGCAGCTGAAATTGCACTTCCTACGACAAGCGAGATCGTCGATCGCTTAAACCGCTATATATTTGATATCACTCAACTCATTGACTATAAAGTTAATCACTTTAGACATCAGCTAAAATCTGCATCTCTTCGAATGCAGGCAAGTCACCCACAGTCGAAACTACAATTCAATATGCAAAAACTTGACCTCATCAATGAAAAAATGCAAAAACTGCCAATGATGCAAGTAAGCGATCTAAAAAATATCTTTAAAATCTCTTTTTCAAAACTTCTCGCATCCAATCCCAAAATCAATATTGAAGCTGAAAGACAAAATCTTGAAATGAAAAATATGGCACTATCAAATGCCATCATTGGTCTTATTGAAAGCAAAAGAAATCGTTTCTCAGTTATGACAGCTCAATTGGAAGGGGCATCACCACTTCAGTCATTGAGTAGGGGTTATGCACTTGTGACAAATGAAGATGGTCGAAACATAAAATCGGTAAAAAAGATTAAAACAGGAGCGTCTGTTAAGACAAAATTATCAGATGGATCTTTTGTATCGAGGGTTGAAAAGATCGACTCAGATTGATGCTATTTCTTTTTCTTTCTTATGCGGATGATTCGCCTTCTTTTTTTCCACTGACGAGTGGTTAGTTTATTTCGCTTTCCTGCGAAGGGGTTATCACCGTCTTTAAAAATCAATCTAATCGGCGTCCCTTTAAATTGAAATGCCTTTCGAATCTGTGACTCTAAGAATCTCTTATAGTTGTCTCTTAACTTACTGGTTTGCGTTCCATAAATAATAAATGTAGGAGGCTGATGATTAACCTGTGTTGCGTACTTCAGCTTAATTCTTCTGCCTTGAACATAAGGCGGTGGTTTGGTTTCAGTGAGTTTTTCGATCAAACTGGAAATCTTTGATGTTGGAACATCTTGCATCGAACTTTTTGCGGACTCAATTGCTGTATCAATCGTTTTCTCAAGCTGCATGGACTTTAATGCTGAAATCTCAACCGTCTCGATAAAACTGGCAAATTTTAGCCTGCGCTTGATTTGTCTATCTAAATATTCTTTTTGTTCATCATCCAAAAGATCATACTTGTTCAAAGCAATGCAAAACGCTCTTCCAGAATTAATAACCAGTCCAATCAGTGAAAGATCTTGATCTGTTATACCCTCTAAAGCATCAATGATGACAATGACTGAATCGGCTAAATCTATGGCCTGGAGTGCTTTAACAACACTGAATTTTTCAATGGTTTCATTAACTTTTTTCTTTCTCCTAATACCTGCTGTATCAATCAGAACAAGCGGTATATCTCGATAATTAAAATCAATGAATATGCTGTCCCTTGTTGTCCCAGGTCTATTCTGAGTGAGCACTCGTTCTTCTTTAATGAAAGAATTAATAAAAGTTGATTTACCAACATTTGGCCTTCCAACCAAGGCTATTGACATCTCGTTTTCATCTAATTCACGAGCAGTTGAATCAATATCGGGTTGATCGATTTTTTGTTCAATCAAGCCAATCAAATCAGCACAGTTATCACCCCTTTTTGCCGAGATAGAAACCATTTCTTTGAAACCCAAGCTATGAAAATCAGCCTCTAAGCCTTCACTCGACATGCCTTCAACTTTGTTCACAACTAAAATTGTTTCTTTGTCTTTTTTTCTCAGATCAAGTGCTACCTCGCGATCGCTGTTGGCAAGTCCCTCACGGCCATCAACCACAAAACAGACTAAATCTGCTTCCTCAATCGCGGTCTCAGTTTGCTCTTGAATGGTCTGAGACAAATCACCATGATCAAAGTCTAGCCCACCAGTATCGATGACTATGAGATCATTTTTTTCAGATTGAATATGACCATATATTCGATCTCGAGTCAGTCCCTCAATATCAGCAACGAGTGCAGCAGAGGTTCCTGTCAGCTGATTGAATAGAGTGGATTTCCCGACATTCGGTCTTCCGACTATGGCAACAATTGGTAACATGACATGGCCCTCATCTTATCGTGAAGATTGATCAGGGGCTTTTACGGAAAAAAGATTGCCGCCATCTGTTTGTACATATATTGAGTCACCTATTGCCAGTGGTGACGATGTGATTTTATCTGATCCAATACTGGTTCTTTGAAGAATTTCACCATCTTCTTTGCTCAACCAATGAAGGTAACCTTCAAGATCACCGATGACAATGGCATCACCAATAATTGTAGGTGCACTTGGATAACGATGAAGCAGTGTTTCTTTTTGCCATACTTCTCGACCAGTAAACCTTGAAAATGCTCTGACCGTCCCATCCGCTTCAGATGCATATACAACGTCATCATCGACATCCATTCCAGAGTATAGCGAAGCCTCGGTTAGCCAAATGATATTGCCACTTTCAATTGCCAATGCTGCCAACGCACCTTGATAACTTCCGGCATAGACTTCATTCCCAAAAATAACGAGTGGCGCATCGATGTCGCTCACTTTTTCAATTTCTGTTCTACCTCCGGGTGGAGTCAACATGGTTTCCCAGAGAAGGCTGCCATCAGTTAAGTCATAGGCCGTAATCTTTCCATCATCAAAGCCACATATGACTGCATTTGATATCACAACCGGTGCCGATGTTCCTCTCAAACTGAGCCTTGGCACATCATGAGAAGAAGTCCATTGAACACTGCCATTATTTAGTGAATAAGAAGCAAGATTTCCATCCACTGAACGGACAAATATTGAATCATCTTTGATGGCAACGGGTGCCAGTATTTCACTCGATACCTCACTAGTCCAAATCACTTCCCCTGTCATTGAATCAATACTGATAAGCTCACCATCATTGGTTCCAAGGACCAAGATTCCATTGCGATAAGTTGGACCAGCTGTAAATGCCATTTCAAAACTCTCTCTCCATAGTTTTTTACCGGTTTTCATATCGATGGCTATTAAATTTCCATCAAAGCTGGCAGCATAAATTGTTTCTCCGTCTGTATCAGGCCTCAACATCAGGTCCAAGCCTTCATGGCCCTTACCAATCGATGTTTTCCATCCTCTATCTACATCCAACATAGGAGTAAAATCAACCAACTCTGCTGGCTGATCAAATGCCTCTTCTTCATCTCCTCCAAAAAATGAGCATCCTTGAATAAATAGAAATAGACCAAGCGCTGTAACAAGCCTCATAGAAAAAAAGGATGTCTGAATTCTATCTTTCATATTCATTATGATTGGTTGTCTTGATCCTCATTGACTTGATTAATCTGCTCGGACTTCATTTTTGTAAAATCATATGCAAATGATCCAGGAGTAAGTGTTTCGAGTGCGATTTCATATGCAATCTTGGCATTTGCTTGATCACCAATTCCCATATATGCATCGCCTTTAATGATTTCAAATTGTGCCCTAAATGCTTCTGGTACCTCTTCTCCAAGCATATCGAGCGCAGCTTGAAACTCACCTTTTTCTATATATATTCTTGCAATTCTTTGCCTTGCAACCATAGAAAAATTCTCATCATCTGACTGTTCTAATACAAATTCGAGTTGTATGATCGCATTGTCATAATCAAGGTCATCCATATAAAGCTTTGCCATCGATAAATGACTTTGAATCTGATAGGCCGATCCTGAAAAATCATTGTCCATCTGCTGAAGAATGGTTTGAGCTTGAGACAACCTTTGCTGCCTGACAGCAAACTCCATCTCGCCGTAGAGTCTTGAAGCATTCTCAGCCTGTTTTAAATTGCCTTCTTGATAGTACTGCAGTCCAAATACACCAGAAATTGCGATACCGAATGATGCAATAATGAACAAGCCATTATCTTTGAGCCATTTCTTAACGATCTCTGCTTGTTGTTGATCTGTTAAATTATCATTCATAACTTTATTCTCTATATATTAGGCGCCGATTTTATCAGCGATGCTTTCTAGAAGCTTATCCTGCGAGATGGTTTCTTGGTCACCACCTTCTTTCATTAACTTTATACCAATCGTATCATTCTCGATCTCTTCATCGCCTAGGATGAGAGCGATATCAGATTCTGCACGATCAGCCCGCTTAAACTGTTGCTTGAAGCTTCCACCATCTTGATTCAGCTCAAGAACACAATCCTCAAATTGATCTCTAATCATCTCTGCCAACTCTGAGGACTTTGCTTCTGCCTGGTCGCCAACAGCAACGAGATAAATTTTTGGGTGCCCATTCTGATCTTTTTTACCTGATAGTTCAACCAGTTCAACCAGTCTTTCAAAACCAATTGCACATCCGATTGCAAAAACATCCTTGCCACCAAGTTGTTTGACCAAATCATCATACCGGCCTCCTCCACAAACCGTGGCTTGAGCGCCAAGTTTGTCCGTCGTCCATTCAAATACTGTTTTCGTGTAATAATCCAATCCTCTGACCAGTCGGGGGTTGAGAACATATTGAATGCGATGGCCATCTAGATATTCGAGTAAACCATTGAAGTGATCTTCTGATTCTTGATCCAAGTGATCATTCATTTTAGGTGCTGAATGAATGACATCAGCCATCTCTGGATTCTTGCTATCCAAAATCCGCATTGGATTTTTTTCCAATCGTAAGATCGAGTCCTCATCAAGAGAGTCTGCGTGATCGTTAAAATATTCAACAAGGATGGCACGATATCCTTTTCTTGACTCTGCTGTTCCCAATGAATTCAGTTCCAATTGAATGTCTTCGACTCCCAGTTTTCTCCATATCCTAGAAGTCAGAAGGATGAGTTCAGCATCGATTCCTGGTCCTTCATATCCGAATGCTTCCATATTGACCTGATGGAATTGACGATAACGCCCTTTCTGAGGTCTCTCATAACGGTACATGGGGCCCATAGACCAGAATTTTTGCGTTTGATTGTGAAAAAGACCAAGCTCTATGCCTGCCCTGACAACTCCAGCTGTAGCCTCCGGCCTGAGAGAAAGTGATTGTTCTTTGCGATCAAGAAACGAATACATCTCCTTTGAAACGACATCTGTTTGCTCCCCTATTGTTCTTTGAAAGAGTTCCGTTCTCTCAAGAAGCGGCGTCCTTATCTCCTGAAAAGCATAATTCGATAAAATTTTCTTGATGGTTGATTCGACTGACTGCCAAAGCTTTAACTCTGCCGGAAGCAGTGTTGGCATTCCCCTAATGGATTTGATTTTCTCAGTCAAAATTGATTAGTTATGGGACATATACATACCGACCAAAGTCAGCAGAAAAAGTCCTGCGCAGACTAACGCTATCACTCTAAGTGCAACCAAATGCTCTGTTTTTCCTTCATTTGACATATGTTTTCTCCGTTTAAGGTATTAATGTAATGTTTTTTTTAATTTTTGTCTCAGTGTTTTCTTGGCGAGATTCATCACTTGTGGTTGTCATTATCCCAGATTCCAAAAGGATATTCCTAAAATCATTGATCTGTTTCTGATCAGTTGGTTTAAATTTAACGCCTGGAAAGGGGTTGAATGGAATCAAGTTAACCTTCGCAGGTTGACCTTTTAAAAGTTTTGAGAGTTGCTTTGCATCATTCAGTGAGTCATTCACATCCTTCAGCATCGTGTATTCAAATGTAACAGATCTGAGATTTTGAACATTTGCATAGTGCCAACAAGCATCCAATAATTCACTGATTGGGTGCTTACGATTAATGGGAACAAGTTCATCTCTTAACTTGTCATTAGCAGCATGCAAAGACACAGCGAGCGATACCCCGACTTCCTCAGAGAGTTTATATAGTTGCGGTACCAACCCCGATGTACTGACAGTAATCCTGCGTCTAGAAATATTAAACCCATGTGGATCATTAAGTATTTTGATTGCCTTAATCACCTCAGGGTAGTTTGCAAGTGGTTCACCCATACCCATAAAAACGATATTGGTCAGCCTGCCTTCATCGAGTTCTCCTCTTGCCAATAATACTTGGCCAATGATCTCGCTTGAACTCAGATTTCTATTAAAGCCCTGATGACCTGTGGCACAAAATGGGCAGTCGATTAGACATCCAACCTGACTAGAGATACAAAGTGTCCCTCTTTTATCCTCAGGTATAAAAACTGTTTCGATGATTTGATTGTCTTTCTTTCCAATTAACCACTTTTGTGTACCATCTTCTGAAAGTTCATTCTGCATTGCGGCATCAAAATCCAAGCTGCAGCTTTGATTAAGATGACTCCTCAGCTCTAAATTGAAATTGGTCATGAGATCAAAGTCAAAAATATGCTTTGCGTAGATCCATTGCATCAATTGCTTTGCCCTGTAGTCCTTCTCATCAATTTCATTAAAGAAACTGACAAGATCCTCTAGAGGCATGCCTAGGATATTTTGACGTTTGGTTGTCAATTTATATTGGGCTAACCAAAGAAATATTCGATCTCGACAGCTGCCGTGTCTGGCCCATCTGAACCATGAACTGCATTCCTTTCTATGCTTTCAGCAAAATCTTTTCGAATGGTTCCTTCTTCTGCATCTTCTGGATTTGTTGCGCCCATTAGCTTCCGGTTAAGGTTGATTGCATCTTCACCTTCAAGTACTTGCACCATAACCGGTCCAGAAGTCATATAATCAACCAAGTCATTAAAGAAAGGTCTTTCTTTATGAACGGCATAAAATCCTTCTGCTTGTTCTCGACTCAGATGCAACATTTTTGCTTCGACGATTTTTAGGCCTGCTTTCTCAAAACGAGAATAAATCTTGCCAATGATATTCTTTTCAACGCCATCTGGTTTGATAATCGATAATGTTCTTTCCATTGCCTTATCCTTTATTGATTAGATATTGAAACTTTCACCGCAACCACACTCACCAGCGGCATTTGGATTCTTAAACTTAAATACTTGATTGAAGCCTTCTTCAATGAAGTCAATTTCAGTTCCATTAATCAACTCCACGCTTTCAGGATCTACCACAACAGAAACATCAGAAAAAGTCATAACCTGATCGTCGCTTGAAATATCTGATGCATAATCCAATACATAGGAATATCCATTGCAGCCGGTGGGTTTAATACTGATCCTAAGACCCTTGGCATCAGGATTATTTGAAAGATTTGCTCGAAATCTTTTGATTGCATTCTCTGTAATTGAAAGTTCCATAAATTAAGCCCTCTTGAGATGCTTTATACATCCTTTTAAAGCATCTTCCAACAAAAAAAGACGGTCTTGCTTTGTTTTTGGGAGATTAATAATCTCAGCATATTCATTGATGTTTTGTGTTTCGAGCTCTTGAACAGATTTATTTTGCAAATCACTGATGAGCATTGATGTGATCGAAATCAAATGCGGACAACCATGAACTTGATAATATAATTCGGATTTTCCCTCTTCATCCAAGCGTGAGAAGAGCTTCAACCACATTCCATTTGAACTTGATACTTCCTCAACAATAAATCCGTCTTCCATACTGGAATCTTGCATGACATGACTGGTATCAAAGAAAGCCTCTTTTTGGTTCATCAATTTCCTCCCTTTAGGTTTCTAAGATGTGATACTGCTTTTATAAGCTCAAATGCTGCTGATTCCGCTTCATTTAATGTTGTATTTCTTCCAAAGCTGATACGAATGGTTCCATTGATTTCATGATCAAGTAGCCCCATGCTTTTTAAAACATGTGACGGTTCATCATGATCTGATGAGCACGCCGAACCCCTCGAGATTGCAAAATCTTCCATTGCATAAATCAAACTTTCTGAATACAAATCTGGAAAACAAATGCTGATGATACCTGGATAAGCGTCCTTATCTGTGCCATTGAGTTTCCATCTGCATTGCTTAATGTGTTTATAATCATCATCCATTCTCTCTTTTGAAAGATCATATGCTTTAGCCATCCCAGCAATTTGATGTGTAGGCAAAGTCCCAGAGCGCATTCCTCTCTCCTGACCTCCTCCAAGGATAATTGACTTTATTCGACCAACTGTATCTTTATTGATATAGAGCGCGCCCACGCCCTTTGGTCCATAGACTTTATGAGCTGACATTGACATGAGATCAATACACATGTCTTTAACATCGATGGGTATCTTTCCTATGCTTTGAGCTGCATCAACATGAAAAATAATTTCATTTTTTCTGCAATATTTTCCAATCTCCTCAATATCATTGATCAGGCCAGTCTCATTATTAACATGCATGCAACTTACATAAATGACGTCTTCCTCCATCTGATTGACAAATGTTTCAATATCAATTCGACCGTGCTCATTGGGCTGAATAAAGCACACATTTGATCCAAGATCCTTGATCGAGTGCATACTCTCTATGACGGATTTATGTTCCAAATGAGAACTCAAGAATCTCATGGATTGACCCTTGTATTGAAATTGATGGAAGCCCACAATTGCCATATTATTTGACTCGGTTGCACCTGATGTCCATAGAATTTCATCTGGATTTGCATTGATTAAACTGGCTACCGATTCTCTTGATTCTTCTATAATCTTATTGGCGGATAATCCAAACTGATGATCCAAAGATGAGGGGTTACCATATGATGCTTCGCTCATAACAGCATGCATCTTCTCAATGACCTCTGATGCCATTGGCGTTGTCGAAGCAAAATCAAGATAGGTTTTCATGTTTATTATTTTACCCTTCGTTTTTGATATGAAGTAAGAATACCTCTCATGATATTGACCTCATTGTCATCGAGCTGAGCACGGTTAAATAATGCCTTTAATCGTCTCATCAATTGTTTGGGATTTTTTGGATTGAGAAAGCCTGTCTCCAAAAGCACTTTTTCCAAATGCTCATAAAATAATTCCATTTCCTTACCAGATGCGAGATCTCTTGTTGGCTGATCTTCCTCAATGCCAAAAAAAGCAAGATTTATTTGATAAGCAATGACCTGAACTGCCATGGCTAAATTCAAAGAGGAGTACATTTCACCAGTTGGAATGTAAACAAGGCGGTTACAACGATCAATATCATCATTTGAAAGTCCTGAGGTTTCAGGGCCAAAAATAATTGATACTTTTTGCTTTAAACTCGTTTTAAATATGCTCTCTGCACTTTCATGAATTGAATCAATGGGAACACTGATCCTTCTTTGTCTTGCTGTGGTCCCTATGACAAGACTTGAATCCGCTATTGCCTCATCAAGGGTTTCAGATACTTTCGCATTGAGCAAGATATCAAGCGCTCCTGCTGATCTTGCTCTTGATTCAGGATGAGGGTGCTTGGCAGGATTCACAAGAGAAAGATTCCTAAAGCCCATAGTCCCAATGGCTCTTGCAGCCGCTCCCACATTACCAGGATGAGAAGGGTCTACCAAAATAAATTCTATATTATCGTGACTCATAAATATGAAATTGACTCATATATCCAAAAGTTCTGATATTCTACACACATTTCAGATCACATATTTATCAAAGATGGAGATAAATTAAATGCAGGCTTTCTTAAATACAGCCATTCAAGCCGCCAGAAAAGCGGGTGATATAGCACAGATCAATTTTGATCGAATTGGCTCAAGTGATGTCAGAACAAAGGCATACAATGAGTTTGTCACTCATGTTGATGAACAAGCTGAGAAAGCCATTATTGATCTTATTCGATCCAGATATCCTGATCATTCAATTCTAGGAGAGGAACATGGAATGCAGGACAATGATTCTGAATTTCTATGGATTATTGATCCCATTGATGGGACCACAAACTATATTCATGGTTTTCCAGTTTACTGTGTCTCCATTGCTCTAAAGATCAAAGATAGACTTGAGGTTGCTGTCATTTATGATCCATCCAGGCAAGAGCTTTTTACTGCTATCAGAGGAATGGGCAGCCAACTGGATGGCAGAAAGATTCGGGTCAGCAAACATGCAACACTTCAGGGCTCATTATTGGGCACTGGATTTCCATTCAGAGATCAAAAAGATTGGCTTGAACTTTACTTAGATATTTTTACTGACTTCACAAAAATTGTGGGAGCAATCAGGAGGCCCGGCTCAGCAGCATTGGATCTTGCATATGTAGCAAGCGGCAGATATGACGGTTTTTGGGAATTTGGTCTAAAACCATGGGATGTTGCAGCAGGAGTGCTTTTGATTCAAGAAGCTGGAGGCATTGTTCAAAATATCATTCCTGATACAGATCCAGTAGAAAGCGGAAGTCTTTTTTGTGGCAATCCTAAGATTTTTGAAGGCATGCAAGAGATCATTCACCCATATGACAAAAGATTGAAAGCCTTTGCCTAAGGCATCCCGTCATCGACCTCTTCTCGTTTAACAGGAATTAGATCAGTGGTTGATATATCCAGATAAAAAATAGATGTCGATGCAACGAAGATTGAAGAATAAGTTCCAATCAAAACACCCACAATCAGAGCAATTGAAAAGCCCTCCAAAGACGAACCACCGAAAACATAAAGCGATAAGAGCACAAGTAACGTTGTTGAACTTGTAATAATGGTTCTTTTGATGGTTTGTGTAATTGCTGAATTGAGAATATCCAAAGTCTGTGCTGTTCTCATTGATCTAAAATTTTCCCTGATGCGATCAAAGATGACAATGGTGTCATTGAGGGAATAACCCACGACCGCTAGTATTGCTGCAAGCACAGATAAATCAAAGGTCAATTGGAAGAAAGAAAAGATACCGAGTGTGATCATCACATCATGAATCAAAGCCAACACGGCACCAATTGAGAATTTCCACTGAAAACGAAAGACGATATAGATCATAATCATGATCAGAGCAAATATCATTGCCAAACCACCCTGCTCTGTAAGCTCTTCTCCAACTTGTGCACTGATGTACTCCGAGCTTTTGAGTGTTACTGAATTTTCAGAAGCCTGAAGCATGCCTATTACATCCTCACCTATTTTCTTATTGTCGACGCCATTTCTAGGTGGAATTCGAACCATGAGGTCCTGAGAAGAACCTGAGTTTTGTACAATGGCATCATCGTATCCACCTGAAGCGAGGTTGCTTCGAACGTTTTCAATATTTGGTGCTGTTTCAAAACTGATTTCAATCTGAATACCGCCTGTAAAATCAATTCCTAAATTCAGCCCTTTTGTCATCAGTGAAAACGCTGATACCACAATCAGTATGATTGACATGATGGTGGTTGATTTACGAGCAGATAAAAATTTTATGGTCTTCATCACGTGACTATATCCTCAGTTTTTCTATTGTTTTTCCGCCGTAAACTAAATTCACGAGTGCTCTAGAGGCAATGATTGCAGTAAAAAGAGAAGTCAGGATGCCAATCGAAAGTGTTATAGCAAAGCCTTTAATTGGACCGGTACCGAATGTGAAAAGAACAAGTGAGGCAATTAATGTCGTGACATTGGCATCTGTGATTGTTGCAAATGCTTTTTGGTATCCAGCACTGATACTGGCTTGAGGTGAATTACCATTATTGATCTCTTCTCTTATTCTTTCGAAAATTAAGACATTTGCATCCACTGCCATACCGACTGTTAGAACAATACCTGCTATACCTGGAAGTGTAAGAGATGCTTGAAGCATAGATAAAATAGCAACGATAAAAGTCAGATTAACCAATAGGCCAATATTGGCAATCAGTCCAAATCCTTTGTACCACATGATCATGAAAACAATCACAGCGATCAGACCATAAAGAATTGCTGCAAAACCTTTGTCAATATTGTCCTGACCCAAGCTTGGGCCAACTGTTTTTTCTTCAATTTTAAATATTGGTGCTGCCAAAGCCCCTGCTCTTAGAAGAATTGCCAAATCCTTTGCTTCAAAAACCGTCAAACCCGTGATTTCAAATTGGCTACTGAAAATACCTCTGATTGTGGCGATGTTGATTACCTCTTTATCCAGGACAGTTCTGTTTACGAAAGCGCCGTCCTGCTCTGAGGTTTCTTGTCTTTGCTGGACAAAGAGAACAGCCATGGGTTTATTAAGATTCTTCTTGGTGGTTTCAAGCATTGATTTTGAACCTTTGCTATCAAGCCTGATTGAAACCGCTGGTCTGCCTTGAGAAAAGGATTGTGATGCGTCTATGAGTTGGTTACCTGTAACGATTGCTTTTTTCTTGAGTAAAACAGGAGTTCCAGCTCGATCATTAAAGAGTTCACAACCAATCGGGGCTCTTCCCTTTTCCTCAGCCTCGAAAGCATTTTCATTTTCGCACACCAATCTAAACTCTAAAGTTGCAGTAGCGCCTAGAATTCTTTCTGCCTGTGTTGGATCTTGAACGCCTGGAAGCTGCACAACAATTCGATCGAGTCCTTGCCTTTGGATAATAGGTTCTGCTACGCCCAATTCATTGACCCGATTTCTCATGGTCAATATATTTTGTTGAATTGCAAAATCTCTTCTTTGTTTCAGTTGATCATCTGTCATCGTAACCAAAACCGCAGTTTGAGACTGAGTAGAGACATTTTCAAAAGCCAATAAATTATCGAGCTCTCTGACGATTCGTCTTGTGGCATTGAAATCATCTGGATTAACCAACTCGATTCTAATCGAATTTCCTTCTTTTCTAATCGTGCGTCTGATTCTTTGGTCAATGAGCTCTTTGTTGATATCCGTCACATATTGATCCAGCCTTTGTTGAACTGCTGCATCAAGGTCAACTTGAAACTGGAAATAAACACCACCTCTGAGGTCAAGTCCTAAGCTCATTGGCTTCATATCTAATGCATCGATGAAGGATGGGACATTGGGTGCAAATGTAAGTGCTACAGTTGAAAATCTTCCAAGAAATGCTCTGACCTTATCACTGGCTTGGATTTGATCTTCTACATTATTAAAGCGAATCAATACCTCCCCATCTTTGTCTTCAATCTTGCTGAATGAAACGCTGTCTTCACTGAGAAATTTTTCGATCTCTTCAATCTCTTGCTCAGAGAATGTTAAACCATTCTCTTTTGCAATCATCAATGCCGGATCTTCACCATAGAAATTTGGCAATGCAAAACCTATCCCTGCAATCACGCAGATCAAGACGAGTAGATTTTTCCAAGTGGGATATTGATTCATGGCAATAATTAACCTTTCCTGATCGTCCCCTTTGGAAGCAGAGATGAGATGGTTTGCCTTTGAATTTTAATCGTGACATTTTCTGAAATCTCAAGGTTTACATAATTTTCGTTCATCTCTTGGATCTTTCCTAAAATACCGCCAGCAGTTACCACTTCATTTCCAACCTCAAGTGCATTGATCATTTCTTGATGTTCTTTCTGCTTCTTAGTCTGTGGTCTGATGAGGATAAAATAAAAGACAACAAAAATAACTATCAATGGAAGAAAACTCAAAAATGGATCCCCTCCGCCAGCATTCTGTGCCCAAGCATTCTGTATCAAAATATTTCCCTTTTAGTTAGTTCAAAAAAATACAGGTGCAATTATGACATATTCCAATTATTGCTGATAACTTTGTATGAAGTTTTTGGCAAATTCTTCAAAAGAATCAGACTGGATTGACTTTCTTATGTCAGCCATCAATTTGATATAGAAGCTGAGATTGTGGATTGTGGCCAATCGTGCTCCTGGGATTTCATTGCAATTGAATAAGTGACGCAAATAGGATCGTGAGAAGTTATTGCATGTATAACATTCACATTTTTCATCTAAAGGTTCTAAATCATTGATATACTTAGCGTTCTTTATCTTAACTACTCCAGAGTGAGTATAAATTTGCCCATTTCTTGCATGTCGAGTGGGAATCACACAGTCAAACATATCAACGCCGACTGAAACGGCTTTGATGATATCAATTGGTGTCCCAAGACCCATGAGATATCTCGGAATATTTTCTGACATTTCAGGCATCAATGATTCTAAGACCATCATTCTTTCGTCTATGGGTTCCCCAACAGATAGTCCGCCAATTGCGAGTCCATCAAAATCAATTGAGGATAAAACTTCTAAATTTTGTAGACGAAGGTCTGGATACATACCACCTTGAATAATCCCAAAACAAGCACTGTCATCATCCCCTTTCTGCTGTAAAAAAGATTCATGACTTCTCAAGGCCCACTTCTCAGATCTCTTCATTGACAACTCCGCCTCTTCTCTCGTGGCAGGATAATGAGTGCATTCATCGAGAACCATTTGGATATCACTTCCAATGACTTTCTGCATCTGCATAGCAATCTCTGGTGTTAAGCGAATCATGTCACCATTGACTGGTGAGTCAAACTCGACATACTCATCATTGATCTTTCTCTTTTTTGATAAGCTCCAAATCTGATAACCACCTGAGTCAGTCAGAATTGGCTTTGGCCATGCCATCATTTGATGTAATCCTCCATGTGAGGAAAGGATATCTTTTCCTGGTCTAATCATCAGGTGATAAGTATTCGCGAGAATGATTTCTGCACCAATGTCTATAAGCTCATCTGGCGTCATTGTTTTCACAGAGCCATACGTTCCTACCGGCATAAATACAGGCGTTTGAATCAGCCCTTTCCTGAACTGAAGTTCCCCTAACCTAGCACTCTTATCTGATTTGATTAATTTAAATTTCATAGAAATCAACCTCTGTCTATAAACATGGAATCGCCATAACTATAAAAACGATAGCCATTATCAACGGCATGTTGGTAGGATTTCAAGATTGTTTCTCTACCAGCAAAGGCTGAAACCAACATAATCAATGATGATTCTGGCAAATGGAAATTGGTAATCATTGCATCAACCAGCTCAAAATTAAAACCAGGAGTAATAAAAATATCAGTCTTATCATTGATTGGTTCAATGCCATTTTTTTGCATGAGTGATTCCAGAGCTCTTACAACAGTTGTGCCAACTGCTATGATTCTTCCATCATTGGCTTTGGCTGCTTTGATCTGTTCGCATAACTTTTGATCAACTTCAAAGTATTCCTCATGTAGTTTTTTTGACTCTATTTGCTCATCTCTGAGAGGAGCAAATGTTCCCGCTCCAACATGCAATGTAAGTTCGCCAATTGAGATTCCTTTTTCTTTGATCTCATCGAGAATATCATTTGTAAAATGAAGTCCCGCAGTGGGTGCTGCAACAGCTCCCTCTTTTTTAGCAAATACTGTTTGATATCTATTGCGATCTTCTTCATTTGGGCCTCTTTTAATATAGGGAGGAAGAGGTGTGAGTCCATCTGAATATAAGATATCCATCACTGGAGAGTTACTCATGATGGTAAAAAATTGTTGCTCTCTTTTTTTAATTTTAAGGACGATGTCGTCATTGATTATGATCTCCGTTCCAATGTGTACCTTTCCACTGAATTTCAATTGTGCTAAGAAACTCATTTCACTCAGAAGTCTTTCAAAAAATATTTCTACTTTTCCTCCAGACACTTTGCTTCCAAATAATCTAGCAGGCAAAACTTTTGTGTTATTTAAAATCAGTAAATCGTGCTTCTTGAGTAGTTGAGGGATATCAGAGAAATTCTGATCATCAATCACATCGCCTTTAAGATGCAATAATTTACTCGATGACCTATCTTTAAGGGGTGTTTGAGCAATTGATTCGATCGGGATATCTATATTGAAATCACTTGGTTGCATTGGTGTATTGTACTCGATTAGCTCATTCATAAAATGATTGAATAATCGATTAGTTTTATAGACTGAATACATAACAAAAGGTATTCTTCCTTATTATTTAGCCGGGATGGCGGAATTGGTAGACGCGCCGGATTCAAAATCCGGTGGGGTTATACCCGTGAGAGTTCGAGTCTCTCTCCCGGCAGGCAAAATTATTATGAAATACTGCAATCAATGTGGCAATGATTTGGAATTCAAGATTCCAAGAGGTGATAACAGAAACAGATTTATCTGTACTGTTTGCGGTTACATCCATTACGAAAATCCAAAGATAGTTGTTGGAACGGTTCCTATGCTTGGGGACAGCGTAATGCTGTGCTTAAGAGGCATTGAGCCTAGGATGAATTTCTGGACACTTCCAGCTGGATTTTTAGAGAATGGAGAGAGCATGGCTGAAGGAGCAAAGAGAGAATGTGAGGAAGAAGCGCTCATCACACCCAATGTTCAGTCCATGATTGCTGTCGTCGATGTTGTTCACGCAGAACAAGTGCATGTTTTTTATAGAGCAACCATTGATGATGACAGTTTTGGGGCTGGAGAAGAATCACTGGATGTCAAACTATATGGGCTTGATGAGATACCATGGGATCTAATAGCTTTTGAAACTGTTAAAATAGCTTTAAATGCACAAATTGAAAAAGATCCAAATGATGAAAGTCCAATTTATCAAACAATTCAATAATGAAGGCAATATGAAATGACATTCATAGTGGGCGAAAGTTGTATCAAATGTAAGCTGGGTGATTGTGTCGAGGTATGCCCTGTAGACTGTTTCCATGAGGGGCCCAATATGCTTGTAATCAATCCTGATGAATGCATTGACTGTGCTCTATGTGAACCAGAATGTCCCGTTGATGCAATATTTGCCGATGATGAAATCCCTGAAGGACAGGAAGTTTTTGAAGAGTTGAATCGTGAATTGAGTGAAACTTGGCCAGTGATATCCCATCCGCCTGAACCACCCTCTGATGCAGATGAGTGGAGGGATGTTAAAGATAAGATGCAATACCTAGAAAAGTAACTAGCCCTTTTCACTCAAACGAAAAAGCAAAGACTCGGGTGGTAAATAACCCACAATAACTTTTCCCTTATCAGTCACAATGGTTGGGGTACCCGAAATATTAAAAACTGATCCAAGGTTGTAATGCTTCTCTACTGGACTATCAAGGCAAGAAACAGATCCTATTTTTTTTCCTTGCTTTGCAAGGTTTAGTGAGTCTTGTCTATTTTTGCTGCACCAAACAGATTGGGCTTTCTCCCAACTCTCTGTGTCAGGCCCTGTTCTTGGGAAAGAAAGATACCTTACTCTAATACCTAAATCTAAGTAATCCCCGATTTGCTGATGAAATTTTCTGCAATATCCACAATCAATGTCTGTAAAAATTGTGATGGTATGTTTGGTTTTCTCTGGCTCGTAAATGATCATTGTCTGTTCATCTAAGCTCTGCATGACATCAAGCCTTCCCAGTACTCTTTTTTCTTCTGTTACATTGACGCTGTTTTGAAGATCATATATTTCACCACGAATTAAGAATTTCCCATCTTTTGAGACATAAATCACCTCTGATCCAATGCTCACTGCATAAAGACCATCAACCACCGAATCATCCAGAGTGTAATCAGTTGCACCAGGAAATAATTCGAGAAGAGCTTGTAAAACCATATCAATCTCTTTTAAGGAATCTTCATGATCATTCGATAAAACTGTACTTGAAAAAAGTAAGATTGAGAGTGTTAAAACTGGGATGATTTGCATGTGACTATTTTATCCTCTCGGATGATGTTTTTCATGCAGATCTTTCAAACGATGTTGTGCAATGTGAGTATATATCAGATGCGTCGCAAAAGCATGTCTCAGACTATGAGGTGATAACTCAGCATTTATACCTACTTTAAGTGCATACTTTTTGATGATTTGCCAAAATGCTTGCCTACTGATGGATGTTGAGGTTCGGGTTGGAAATAAACAATCCGATTGTCTGTCACCCAATATTTCATGTATGGGGCCATTCAAATAGTTTTTCATCCATCTCTTAGCTGTATTGCCCATTGGGACCAAGCGCTCTTTATCCCCTTTGCCCATGACTCTAAGATATCCCTGATTTAAGTTTACCTGCTTGACTTCAAGTTTCACCAATTCAGAAACCCTTAAACCTGTGGCATATAGAAGCTCAAGCATTGTTCTGTCTCTAAAGCCCAGCGGTTTCTTTGTATTTGGAGCCTTGATCAATTGCAAAACCTCATTTTCAGTCAGTAAAACTGGTAAAGATCTACCAATCTTAGGCATAGAGATTTTCTCAGTTGGATTGGTCGAAATAATTTCCTGCTGCATGAGATGGGTATAAAAACGCCTCAAGGATGAAAGCATTCTGGCTGATGAGCGGGCGCTAGACCCTTGTTCAGCTTTATAGGCAATAAATTCAAGTAAATCAGGCCTTGATATGTTCTCCAAACTCAATTCGCGATTCCTTGCCCACTTAACGAGTAATTTCAAATCAGAACGATATGCATCCAAGGTGGATTTAGAAAGGCCTTGTTCAAGCCAAAGTGAGTCTAGAAAAGAATCAATTATTTTAGATTCTGTATTTTTCTGATCGCCAGATGTTTTCATAAACTTTAATTGTGTATGATATCGATAGAAGTATACAGCGATTTTAAATTTCAAATGAAAACCATAACAATGTATCTCTTTGGCTCCTGGGCATGGTTTATTTTTTCCGTGATCCTTATTGTCATGCTGGTTTGCTATCCTTTTACCCGATCAATTCAATCAACAAGGAAACTGGTTAAAAACTGTGCAGAGTGGATCATTCGTCTGACTCGGTTAGAACTCCTAGTTGAGGGAGAGGAGCATCTGATAGACGGATCATCTATCTTGGTAGCCAATCATGCAAGTTATACCGATCCAATGATTCTTGCAGCCGCTTTGCCCGCTAATTTTGCGTTTGTTGCAAAAAAAGAACTGAAGTACATACCTTTCGCTGGATATGTTTTGGGGAAGCTCGGCACGCATCTGGTAGATAGAAGAGATGCGAAAAAAGGTGCGGATGACTTTAAGAAAATTATGAAGAGCTCGAGAGAAAATGATTCCATCATATTTTTTCCTGAGGCAACCTTCCTTAAGGAAGAAGGGCTTTTGAAATTTAAAAAAGGAGCTTTCCTTACTGCAATAAGAAATCAGGTTCCTGTTGTTCCAGTGACAATCAATGGGTCGCGAACTTTGCTCCGATCAGAAAGTTGGCTTCCAGAAAAAGTTCAGCTTAAGGTCACCATTCACCCATCTATACCAACGGACAAAAGTGACAGTGAAATTAAACAGATCATGAATGATGCGAGAATTAAAATTCTAAGCAATCTTGATGAACCGGACCTCAGCACCAAATCTTTTCAGTGATCTAGCTGCCCCTTCGGTCTGCGACATAATCAATCCAAGCTTCTGCATTCTTCTTGTTGGTCTCAGTCCCAATTTCCATAGCTTGTGTGAATGACTCAATTGCTTCGTCATAATTTCCTAGCTCGGTCTCAGCCATACCTCGAAGAATATAAACATCGCCAGGATTCTCTAGCTCTTCATCGGTGAGTGCTTTAGCTGTTGCATCCTGAACACCTTCCCAGTCACCATTCTCATTCAATAGCATTGCTTTTTGAATATAAAGTTTACCTTCACCAGTAATGGGTGCGAGAACATCAATGACTTCGATTGCTTTATTGAATTCTCTTGCAGCGGTCCATGCACCTAATAATAATCTCAGATTCTTTTCTGAGTTTTCGATGTTGCCTTCTTGTATATTTTTTTCAATTAGAGTTGCAGCCTGATATGGGATCTCTAGATAAAGATTCAATCTGGCAAGATTCTCCAATGTCTCTGCTTTTGAAATTGCATCATTTTTATAGCCTAGATTGAGCGCTGCCAGAGCATCGGCATCTTTTTGCATTTCCATATAAGTGCCTGCCATTGTTTCCCAATATTTTTCTTTTTCTGGCCAATATGTTGAAAGTTTTTTCACCACATCAATGGCTTCTTCATATCTCTTGTTTATGAATAAAATTGCCAGCTCCAGCTGTAACCACGTTTCTTTTGGCTTGGTTGCCTTCTCATTTGCAATATGGATGTATGGCAACGCTTCCAATGGCTGGCCTTTTTGGAAGTATGCAATTCCAGTCATAATATATGATTCTGAAACAGGCTCTTTCTCAAACATATAAAATTTCATCAAAGTTTCTATGGCAAGATCCCACTTCTCTTGTGATCCATAGAGGCTCGCTAGATTAAACTGTGTGCTTTGATGTTGGCTATTTGATAGCACATTTAAATCGACAACTTGTTTAAAGACTTTAATGGCATCATCAATCTTGTCTTGTTGCACAAAAATAAAGCCCATGAATTGATATACCACTGCTCTCTCATATTTGGATATATTCCAATCCATCATGGACTCTAAGCTTTGCATCGCTCCATCTAAATCACCGGAACCGAAACGATCAGAGATGCCCTGAAACTTCTTCTCAACATTATATGAAAACTGCCTGGAAGAATTGGGTCTCTCCACAGCCACACGATCCGCCCTCAAAGGATGATGAAGTGGCAAATTGGAAGCTGCATCTGCAATGGCAGAAAAACCAATAAAAAATATAAAAAAGACTTTCAAATGAAGGTTCATGAAAGATCATCCAAATTGAAATCCAACCTTTGTATGGCTCGCCTTTCAACAGGCACACCATTGACGATTCTAGGCTTAAATTTCCATTTCAGCACCTGCACTCGCTACAGATCCGTCTGCAGCAATTAGTACCTCTACAATCACATATCCCTCAATGCCTTCTACCAGAGCTTCTCTTGGCCATTGAGGGTCGATCCTGACAATAGGCAATACATCTCCTTCTGCGAGGGGATTACCTGCCCAGTTACCAAGAAACGGTCCCCCGCCAGCAATGGTTGGGAGGTCTATATTGGGAATATCAATTTTGATTTTATTCATCGTAGGTTTAACCTGTTTTTCCACAATCATTTTGGGTGGTGGTGGAGGCTCTTTAGGAGGCTCAGGTTTTTTTGGCTTCCTTCTATCCTTAAAACTTAAACTCTCGTCATCTTTTATCCTCACAAATTCCATGATCTGACCATCTGAATCAGAACGGTACTGCTGATCTCCTGAGTCGATCAAAGCTTGCATGATAAAAAAGAGGATTAATGTGATTCCAATACCAACGAGCAAAGCACTGATGTACCTTGACTCATTTTGGAAATTTAGCGAAATCACAGACATTTTATTTCTCTCTTGCAGCAATAGAAACTTTAGAGATACCGCTCAATCTGATTTGATCCATTACATCTATTATCACACCGGTTGAAGCCAATTCGTCTGCAACTATGACCACACTACTTTCTGGGTTTTCTGCATGAGCGGCTTCCATCAATATTCGAACTGACTCGAGTTCTACAGGGTTTTTGTTCATCCAAATCTGATCACTAGGTGTGACCGCAATAAGAATATTTCCTTGTTCGGCACGAGCAGCGGTTTCTGCCTCAGGCCTAGATGGATCCACGCCAGTTTCTTTTATGAAAGAGGTGGTCACAATGAAGAAGATCAGCATGATGAAAACAATATCCATCATGGGTGTAATATTGATCTCACTTTCTTCTTCTTGTCTTTTTCTTTTTCTTAACATAACTATTTTTGAGCAGCCAAAGAGACATTGCTCGCACCAGCAAGTCTGGATTGATCAATGACTTTTACAAGCAAGCCTGCATCTGCATCTCTATCAGAAACGACAACAACACTTGCTTGTGGTTTCAATGCCAGGTTTGATTCAATATTCGCTCTGACCGCATCAAGTGCTATCAGTCTCTCTTGTATCAAAATTTGTCCGCTGTCTAATATTCGCACTGAAATGACATCTGATTTTTTTTGTTCCTTTATGGGTGATTTGGTGGGTCGATTCACATCGATTGAAATCTCTTTGACGAATGAGGTTGTGACGATGAAGAAAATAAGCATGATGAAAACAATATCCAGCATGGGCGTGATATTGATCTCACTTTCTTCATTCTTTTTTCTAATTCGTCTTCTCATATTAACTACTCACTGATGGTCAATTGATCAGCTATTTTATTGATCTCATCTTCTGCCTTTCTTTTTAATAAATTTGCAATATATAGTCCAGAAATAGCGGCGACCAAGCCAGCCATTGTAGGTATTGTTGCTTGAGACACACCACTTGCCATTAAACGTGCATTTCCTGTTCCAAAGAAGGTCATCACATCAAATACTTTAATCATTCCAACAACGGTTCCAAGTAGGCCCAATAGAGGCAGTATTTGCATCATCGTCTCAATTGTGAGTATGAACTTTCTAGTTTCTGCAGATACCTCAGAGATGATCTGATCTCTGATTCTCATTGAATACCAATCACCTTTATTAGAAACAGCACTCCATTGGTTAAGCGCACCATTGGTCAATGATGGCATGAGATTTTTGAAATACCAGAATCGTTCAATGATCAATGTCCACATGATCATAGTCACCAAAAGAATACCCCAAAGAACTGGCCCGCCTGCTTCAAAGAATTCTCTCAGATCACCAGCTACTATGAAAAATATTATCATCACCAATCCAGCAAGAATAGAAAGGGAGAGTGCAGACTGCTTTAGGTCAGTTTCTTTTCCAATGATTGAAGAGAGCTTGTTTAATATTGACATGGATCAAAATTAACTCTTTCCGGCGTTCTTTGCGATCAAACCGGCACTCTGTTCTTCGAGAATCTCTATTAATGAAGTGCTCCAACTTGTAAGTACGCTGTGGAGGAATACCAATGGAATGGCTACAATCAAGCCCAGCATAGTAGTCACGAGTGCTTGTGAAATACCGCCTGCCATCAATTTAGGATCACCAGTACCAAATAGAGTAAGCGCCTGGAATGTAACAATCATTCCAACAACTGTACCCAGAAGGCCCATTAGAGGTGCAACAGCAGCAAATACTTTGATGATGCTGTGATATTTTTCAAGCTGAGGAACTTCTCTCAGAATTGCCTCATCTACTTTCAGCTCGAGTGTTTCAGGATCAATGCCTTGATTTTCTTTATAAATCGAGAGAATTCTTCCCAACGAATTGTCATTTGAAGGCTCGCTTGATTTGAGCTGTCTATTGATTGCATCACCCTCATCTTTTATTCACCAATACCTGGAGTCTGAATGAGAAGACCCAGAATTTGGCCTTTACTTGGATCGACAGCCATAGCTGTAAAGCCTTCTTCAAGCTCAAATAAATCATCAGCCATTGATCTAAATCTCCCTGCTGGTTGTCTAGCAAGGACCTGCAATGATTGGGTTTCAGGAATAAACTTTAAGAAATAGTCTTCTGTGATTGCGTTGAATACACCGACTCTTACGATTTCTGCATCAGAGATACTGCCACCTGGAAGAATCACTTCGCTATCGAATCGCTCCACATTCCCAGACTTGGTCATCTCTTCTAAAAGAATGACCAAAAGATTTTTCATTTGTTCAATGCTTGGTAAATTTCTTGTTTCTGCAAGCTCTGCGAGTCCCTCACCTCTTCCTGGATACTGGATTGAAACCAGTGAGTTCTTTAGAGTTGCAATCGCCTCTCCTGAAACCTGTCTTACAACACCAAATAATTCACCGAAGTTACCGATTCTGATCCTCAGCGTCTCAGATATTTCCTCTAGAATTTTTTCATTTTCTTCGAACTGCTTTTGAAGTCTGACCGCTCTTTCTTCCTCAAGAGTCAATCTTGCTTTGGCCTCATCAAGTAAGGCTTTCTGCCTGTCTCTTGCATCGATAAATTTTTCTTCTCGCTCATCATTGAGAGCACCTGTGGTGATGCTATCTGATCTAGTAATCTCAAGCAGCTTTTCCATGGTGTCAATTTGCCTGAGCTTTTCAAGTAAAACAGGGTCAGTGATTGGGTTCTCTTCATCACTGGATTCTGATTGTGTGTAGCCAATTGATATTGGCAAAAGGAGCAAGCTGATGATGATTATTTTTCTAAGCTTAAACATGATTAATCACTCTCCTTTGGAGCTTCTATTGGAAGCTGAATCAAATCAGGAGTGATTTGTTTCTTGGCAATTCTCAATCCTTCTTTCACGTAATCAGTGTACTTTCTCGGCAAGGACTCCCATGCACCAGTCTGCTTATTCCAAAATCCAGTTTCATCTTGATCAGGTGTTTGATACGTCAAAGATGTTCTACCGATTCTTAAAAAATCAACTTGTCTTGTCTCACCGTCAATCTCAAGGAATCCAGTATAGGACTCAATGTCTGAGCTATAACTGGTCTCTATCTGATAGGCATCCATGATTTGTCTATACTTTTCTGAAACAGTGATATCAGCTTGATCCATGATGGTTCTCAAGCGAGCCACTCTTCCCTTTCTTTCCTCAAGCAAGAATGGAACATCGAGATCGATGAATTTATCAAGTGTTTCAATACTATCGAGCATGAGTGGGACAATTCCTCTCTCAATCAATGCAAACTCATCGAGCTGATTATTGATATCAACGATCTGGGATTCTTGATCCTCAATCAGTCTTTCAACATAATCATTGTAGGCAATCAATCGATCAATTTGCTGAAGAACCAAACGATATTCACCAAGCAATTCTTGTGTTTCATTTGATAAATCACTGATCTTTTGCTGTGAACCAACTGAGCTGTTATCGCTTTGATTCTGAACCACCAATGTGTCAGAAAGGATCTCAGTAGGATCCGGTAGTATAATTTCTTCTGTCGCTTCTTGAGCGCCAATTGTCATTGAGACAAGAGCACTTGCACAGATAAGTCTAAAAACCTTGTGTATCATCATCATAATTCCTGAGAATTCCCCCCAGAATCCTAAAAAATATCACTGCAACTTATCAGATCAAGGGCTGAAATAAAAGCGGTTTATGGTCTCTGTAGGATTGGAAAAAAAACACCTAAAAATGGTTTTTTTGAGATTCGGCTAAAAAAGTAGCTACATATCAGTGTAATTGGGGCCTCCAGCGCCTTCAGGGCACTCCCAATTGATATTTTGACTGGGATCCTTGATGTCACAAGTTTTGCAATGAATGCAGTTTTGGGCATTGATCTGGAAATAAGGCTTGCCATCACCGCCTTCGATGACTTCATAAACCCCAGCTGGGCAATACAGTCTTGCTGGCTCTCCATAAAGGGGTAAATTGGTTGAAATCGGAATTTCAGAATTCGTTAATTTCAAATGACAGGGTTGGTCCTCTTCATGGTTTACGCCGGATAAATAAATGGAAGAAGTCCTATCAAAAGTAATGACATTGTCATATTTTTCATATGTGATTGGATCTGCCTCACTGAGTTCTTTTAATTGATCATGATCTTTTGAAGCTGCCGATAATGTAAAAGGCAACCTTCCTCTCAAAATATTCTGATCGATCCAAACCAATGGTGAACCAAGCATCAGTCCAAACTTTTTAAGCAATGGTGAGAAATTTCTGGCCTGATGAAGCTCTGGCATCAGCCATGTCTTATCAAGCTCTTCTTTATAATTCTCTATTTCATCTTCAGGATTGTCTGTTTGAAGCTGTGATGCAATGACCTCTGCTGCTGTGATACCAGATTGCATTGCAGTGTGAGTGCCTTTGATTTTTGCACCATTCATGAATCCTGCTTCGCAGCCAACCATTATCCCTCCAGGAATCGTCAACTTCGGTATTGACTGAATACCGCCTTTATTGAGCGCTCGGGCACCATATGAAACCCTTTCAGCACCTTTTAAAAGCGATGAAATCTTTTTATGAGTCTTCCATTTCTGGAACTCATTAAAGGGGCTCATATTGGGATTTTTGTAGTCCAGAGAAATGATAAGACCGATATAGAGTTGGTTGTTTGGTGCGTGATAAACAAACCCACCTCCCTCAGTATGATTATCGAGTGGCCATCCTGCTGTATGCAAAACAAGCCCTTCCTGGTGAAGTTCAGGATCAATGCTCCATACTTCTTTAAAACCGATTCCATAGTGTTGAGGATCGCAGTCTTTGTCCAACTCAAACGAGGCGATGATCTTTTTCCCCAAGCTGCCTCTGCAACCTTCAGCAAAAACAGTTTGCTTTGCCCTCAATTCATAACCCAGTTCATGACCGTCTTTGGGTTCGCCATTCTTATCGAGACCCATGTCACCGGTGATCACACCCTGTATCTGATCGCCTTCCATAATCAGATCAACGGCTGGAAAACCAGGAAAAATATTCACGCCCATGGCCTCTGCTTTATCTCCAAGGTATTTACAAAGAGAGCCGAGACTGATGATTCGATTGCCATGGTTCATGAGTGTTCTTGGCATTAAAAAATTTGGAACATTGATGGCACTGCTCTCTCCGCTCAAGAATAGCATCTCGTCTTTTTTCACAGGGGTTTGAATGAACCCATTCTCACTTTCCCAGTCCGGCAAGAGTGTATCAAGAGCCCGAGTGTCTATGACGGCTCCCGATAGGATATGAGCTCCAATCTCTGACCCCTTCTCTAAAAGGCAAATGTTGAGATCTAGATTCTTTTCTTCAGAGATCTGCATGAGTTTTATAGAAGTTGAAAGACCTGCGGGCCCTCCACCAACAATCACAACATCAAAATCCATTGACTCTCTAACCATTCGGCTATTCTAACAATTATTTTTCTTGAAGTATCTGATATCGATACAAGAAAATGCCTCTCTATTGAGACTGAATTAATCTTTTTCAGGTTCGTAGGTAGGAGTGAAGTCTCTATACTCATCAAATGCTTCAATAACCTCTTCTATCGTTGCATTCACTCTGAGCACTCTAACCTCTTTAATACCTAACTCTTTGATTCCATCCAGACGGTGGTGACCATCGATTAAATAATTATCGATATCAATGATTAAAGGATTGTATCGATCCTCAAGCAACCAGCTTTTATCTCTGGCAAGGAGCTTAAATGCTCTCACTCTTTGTGTTTGAACCGGAGTAATTGAGTCTGCTTTGACCACTTCTTTTGTATATGAAAATTGACTATCATCCAAAATTTCCTGACTGAGTTGTGGCAGTTGATTTCGATCAAAATATTTCTCACTTGATAGTAATGTGGAAGAGAATGAAATGATAAAAAACAAAAAGAGTGCTCTTTTAAGCAATTCTCTCCTAGGGATTTTGGAAAAATTCGAGTAAGCGAACATTTTATTTACCTCGATACAAATTAAGATTTAATAGTACTATCAAAAGATAAGTAGATATAAAAAATTTTCGTAAATTTATCTAATTCAGAAGATGCATTACAACTTAGGCACGATCCACTATAATTCGTTAATTAAAATCTTAGATAGATAAGCAATATGGCTGGAAAATTAGTGCTCTGTAGACACGGTCAAAGTGAATGGAACTTAGAAAATAAATTCACTGGATGGGAAGATGTTGGATTGACTCCGTTGGGAGAAGAAGAAGCTTTGGAGGCAGGAAGACAGCTGAAAGCAATTGATATCAATTTTGATATTGCCTTTACATCATTATTAAAAAGAGCAAATAAGACTTTGTTTTCAATACTCGAGCAAATGGATTTAACCTGGATCCCCATCACTCATGCATGGGAGCTAAATGAAAGACATTACGGTGCTCTGCAGGGAAAAAATAAAGCTGAAGTTGCAAAAGAATTTGGTGATGAGCAGGTTCATATATGGAGAAGAAGTTATGATATTCCTCCCCCATCAATTGATAATGAAGATCCATCACACCCAAGATTTGATTCTAAGTATGATGGAATTGATGAATTGCCATCTGGAGAAAGCTTGAAAGATACTCTATCAAGAGTGAAGCCTTACTGGGAAAATCAAATACTGCCAGAATTACTGGGAAATAAGAATGTTTTGGTTGTCGCTCACGGAAACAGTTTGAGATCGATGATTAAAATCATCGAGAAAATTGATGATGAGTCGATAGTGGGGCTTAACTTACCTACTGGAATTCCAATTGTTTATGAATTCAATGAAAATTTAGAGCCTGTCTCAAAGGATTTCTTGGCTGATTCTAAATCACTTCAAGCAGCTCAAGATGCTGTGGCTAATCAAGGCAAGTCTAAATGATCTATAGCTTGGATAATCAATCTCCAATTTTCAATGAGACAAACTTTATTGCTCCCGATGCATCAGTCATTGGAAATGTTGAGTTGAAAGAAAATGCGAGCATATGGTTTGGTGTAGTAATTCGAGGAGACAATGATCCAATTATAGTCGGTGAGAATTCAAATGTTCAGGATGGATCTGTTCTTCATACTGATGTTGGAGCCCCGCTTTCAATTGAATCGGGTGTAACCATTGGCCATAAGGTCATGCTTCATGGCTGCACCATTGAAGCTGATTCATTGATTGGAATTAACTCAACCATACTCAATCATGCTGTAATTAGAAAAAACTCAATAGTTGGGGCAAACTCATTGATCACAGAGGGAAAAGAATTCCCAGAAAACTCACTCATCATGGGGTCACCAGCAAAAGTGATCAGAGAGCTAAAGGCTGAAGAAATAATGATGATTAAACTGTCCGCTAAACATTATGTTGAGAATGCCAAGCGATTTCAGAAAGATCTCACTGCTCTCTAAGTCGCATTAGCCCCTCTTGAGTTGTTGATGCAACCAACTCTCCGTCTCTGGTGAAGATTTCAGCTCTTGTGAATCCTCTTGAGCCAGATGATCTTGTGCTTTCATATGAAAATAGATGCCACTCATCAATCTTCACAGGTTTATGAAACCACATGGCATGATCAAGGCTTGCCATTTGGAATCTGTTTTGAAGAAGATTTGTTCCATGAGGCAATATTGCTGTGGTCAATAAATCGTAATCAGAAACATAGGCTAATAATGCTTGGTGAAGCTCAGTGTCATTTGGCACTTCGCCTTTTGCACGAATCCAACTCTGCTTCACTGGTTCGCTGGTTTTATTTGTCAAAAAATGTGGAATCTGAACAGGCTTTGATTCAAAAGGTCTTTCCCTTGTCAGCATTCTTTTAATCCTGAGTGGCAATTGCTCTACCCACTCAGGCTTTATTAAATCCACGATATCTTCAAGCTCTTCAGGTTCCTTCACTTTTGGCATTTCTGATTGATGCTCTAAGCCCTGCTCTGGTTTCTGAAAGGATGCTGTCATGTTGAATATTTGGTGTCCGTGTTGTACAGCAATCACCCTTCTGTTTGAAAAACTTCCTCCATCTCTCGCTCGATCAACCTCATACACAATTGGCGCCTCAAAGTCCCCTCTTCTAAGAAAGTAGGCATGCAAGGAATGCACCATACGATCTTCGACTGTTGAAGATGCTGCTCTGAGTGCCTGACCTAAAACTTGACCACCAAATACTTGTGGGCTTCCTATGTCTTGACTCTCGCCTCTGAAAATATTCTTCTCAATCATTTCAAGACTGAGAATTTCAATCAAACGCTCAATGGAAGTATCGAGTGAGTTTTCCTGTGACATATTATTTCAAATAATAAAATGAGACGGTTTCTGCAACACACGCAGGCTTGTCTCTATTCTCAATCTCAACTGTGGTTTGAGCAGTCACTTGAATTGCTCCTGCCCTTTGTCTGACTTTGATGATCTCTGTTCTTGCTCGAACACGGCTATCAACTGGGACCATGTTCATGAACCTTACTTTATTGACGCCATAATTGATTGCTCTTTCTAAATTTGTGAATTGTACAAATTGTGCAGTCATTGCAGGAGTCATTGAGAGTGTCAAATAACCATGTGCAATTGTTTTAGAATCCGGCATTTCATCTTTTGCTCGCTCTACATCTGTATGGATCCACTGATGATCATGCGTTGCATCAGCGAAAATATTGATTTGATTCTGATCTATTTGGTACCAGTCTGAAACACCAATCTCTGATCCCTCAAGAGCTTTAAAATCATCGTATGAAGAAATGGTATGAGTCATTAGTCAATCGATAAATTTCCAATTGTGTTCATGAATTCGATTCTTGTGGCTTCATTCTTCCTGAAGCTTCCCGTCATGGTGCTTGTGACCATATCTACACCACTTTTATGAACGCCTCGGGTTGTCATACATGCATGTCTTGCAACAATAACAACTCCGACTCCTTTGGGCTGGAGAACTTCTTCAATTGAATTTGCAATTTGAGCTGTCATTTTCTCTTGGACCTGAAAACGTCTTGCATAAGTATCAACAACTCTCGCCAATTTACTTATTCCAACCACTCTGTTTTTTGGTAGATATGCAACATATGCCTTACCAGTTATGAGAGCAATATGATGTTCGCAGTGAGACTCAAAATCAATGGCTCTCAATGTGACCATTTCATCGTAATCCTCGACCTCTGAGAACGTTCGATTAAGAAAATCATGTGGGTCTTCGTTATATCCGCTGAACCAGTCTTTATATGCATTTGCCACTCTTTTGGGAGTATCAAGCATTCCCTCTCTATCAGGATCATCGCCTGCCCACTGAATCAAGGTTCTAACAGCGCTTTCAGCTTGCTCTCTGGTAACGTCGTCTTTTTTGCTCATTTTTTTATCCAATTGTATTTCAATAATCGAGAAACTATCTAAATGAAGCGCATTATGCAAGTTTTCATTCGATATCAATAATATTCGCTATCTCAGGTGTCATTCGATTCAGATTATAAAGAGCTCTCTCATTTTTGGGTTCGATGATATTGATGTTCATTTTTTTGAGTGTCATTTGAGGGCTCATTTTTTCAATTATTTCAGGTTTCTCTTTTATTTTTTGCAGTAAGCTTGGTTCATATATGGCACATAGAGGCTCTATTCCGGTCTCATGATTGAAAAAAATGGTTGCATCTTTATCTTCCGCTCTCATTTCTAACAATTGATTAATTGTTTCGCAATCTAAAAGAGGTAAATCACATGAAACAATAATCCATGGTGAAGAAGCATCATGTGTTGCAGCACTCATGATTCCTGCAATTGGACCTTTATAATCAGAATCATCGAAAAGCATCTCATATTTTGAACGATGAGAATCATTCGCCTGATCGTTTCTTAAGGAAACAAATACTTGATCAGAGTGGTTCATTAATAAATCAATGGTTCGATCAAGAATAGTAATGCCATTGATTCTAATTAAAGCCTTGTCTTTGCCCATGCGCTTGCTGTGACCACCAGTTAGAACCAAGCCTAGCATTTTAGTATGTATTCAAGAAATGTCAGATTTTCCACCAGTCTTTTCCAATAATTGAATATCGGAAATGACAATCTCATGACTGATTGATTTGCACATATCATAAATTGTAAGTGAGGCAACGGATACTCCAGTTAGCGCCTCCATTTCAACACCCGTCTTGGCATTTATGCCTACGGTACATGTAACAACAAGATTGGACTCATCATTAAAATCGATTGAAATATCACAAGAATTGATACTCAGTGGATGGCAAAAAGGAATGAGATCGTGAGTCTTTTTGACAGCTTGTGTGCCTGCAATGATCGCTGTTGTTAATACGGGCCCTTTTTTTGATTCTATTTCTCCGTCTTCAACAAGACTTTTAATCTCATTTGGAAGTTGAATCAAAGCAGATGCTTTGGCAGTTCGGTGCGTGATATCTTTTTCACTCACATCGACCATGCCTGGTTGATTATTTTTTTTAATATGACTGAACATAATTCTAATTATTCATGGTTGGGATTTAACCAGCAAGATATAATGTAATTTTCGTATTTGAAATGCCAGTGGTTTAGGCAATCAAAATAGAATAATGGCAGAAACTCTATTCGATAAAATTTGGAATCAACACATCATCTCTGACTTAGGAGATGGTAATGATTTGATTTATATTGATCGAATCTTCCTTCACGAGAGAACCGGCAGTGTCGCACTTAAAAGCCTTGAAGAGAGAGGGATTTCAGTCAGAAAACCTGACCAGGTCTTTGCAACCATAGATCATATTGTTGATACCCTTCCAGGCAGAGGAGATGAGACACTGATGCCAAGTGGGTCACAATTCATTGAATCATTCAGAGAATCTGTCCGAAGAGAAAAAATCAATTTTTTCGACTTGAATACATCTCGTCAAGGCATTGTTCATGTGGTCTCTCCTGAGCAGGGCATTGCCCTCCCAGGCATAACATATATCGTGAATGCGAGCATGCGCTAGCAACAAATACATTGGTCAAGAAAAAACCAAAATCCATGCTTATCAACATCAATGGGATCCCAAAAGATGGAGTGACCGCTAAAGATATCATTCTTCATTTGATTTCAAAGCATGGGGCCAATGGTGCAAATGGGCATGCGATTGAATTCCAGGGAGAAACCATTGATCGAATGAGCATAGAATCAAGGCTCACACTATGCAATATGGCAGTTGAATTCGGGGCAATGACCGGAATCATTAGTCCTGATAAAAAAACCATTGAATATATATCCGGCAAAGCATTTGCCCCAGAGAAAGGAGATCAAAAATTGGCAGAAGAGTATTGGGCAAGCTTGAAATCAGATGATGGCGCACATTTTTCCAAGGTCATTGATATCGATGCATCAAAATTAAATACATATGTGACTTGGGGCACTAGCCCGGAACATGCGATCGAAATCAAAGAAAAAATACCAAGCATTGATCAAGCAAACAGCTCTAAAGAAAATACATCGATAAAAAAGGCCCTTGATTACATGGGCTTGGAAGAAAATGATGCAATCAGAGGAACCAAAATTGATGCTGCATTTATAGGTTCTTGCACCAATAGTAGGTTGTCTGATTTGAGGGTTGCAGCATCAATTCTTAAAGGAAATAAAATTGCTCCTGGAATAAAAGCAATCTGTGTACCTGGATCATCTAAGGTCAAAAAAGAAGCTGAATCAGAAGGCATAGATAAAATTTTTAAATCTGCTGGTTTCGAATGGAGAGAATCAGGCTGCTCCATGTGTTTCTTTGCCGGCGGAGAGAGCTTTGGTGAAGATGAGCGCGTGATATCAACCACCAATAGAAATTTTGAAAATCGACAAGGAAAGAAAACCAGAACCCACTTGGCATCACCCGCTACAGTAGCCGCTTCAGCCATCAAAGGTGAAATAACAGCCGCACATCTGATGGAGAATGAAACATGAATCCAGTAAAAATAATTTCTGGAATTGCTGCACCTTTTTTAAGGATCAATGTCGATACCGATGCGATCATACCCAGCCGAGAAATAAAGGCTGTCTCAAAAAAAGGACTATCAGAAGGGCTCTTTTCGGAGTGGAGATACACTTCGATTCCTGATAGAACACCAAATGATGAATTCATTCTCAATCGAGAGCCATTTAATCGATCTGTCATACTGCTTACTGGCGATAATTTTGGCTGTGGCTCATCAAGAGAGCATGCAGTATGGGCACTACAAGAATGGGGCATCAAAGCAGTGATTGGTTCAACATTTGGATCAATCTTTTATGGCAACTGCATAAGAAATGGCTTACTTCCCATTCAACTATCCACTGATGATCTTCAAAAATTAATTGATTTTGTTGAAAAAGACCCAGAATCAAATCAAATCCTAATTGATCTGGAGACGTTGAGTATTAATTTTGGATCATCTGAAATTAATTTTGAATTCGATAAAAAATATCAAGCTTCACTCTTAGAGGGTCTCGATGAGATACAGCAAACTTTAAAGCTCAGTGACGAAATATCTTCCTTTGAAGAAAAACATCTAAAGCAGAATCCGTGGTTGTAAAATAGCAATCTCAAAATAGATGTTTTTGCGATTAAATAGTTTATGATGTCGCTATGAAAAATATCTTCTTATTTTTATTAATCATTCCTTTGAGTATTCATGCAAATGAAAAAGATCATGAATTGCTTATGGCAACTCTATACGTTCAGTCTTCTGCCGAGTTTTATGCCAACTCAAGCACCATTTATCGTGCAGCACAGAATAACTTGGACGCATTATTATTAGATAAAAGCCACACAGCTGCACTTGAGCAATTAGAAAATTTTAGCGATAAGCCTCCTGCAATCATTCTTGATGTTGATCAAACTGTTCTGGATAACAGTGCATATCAAGCCAGAATCATAGAAAAAGGAATCTCTTACCCAAATGGATGGTTTGATTGGGCAAAAGAAGAGCAAGCTGAGTTCATGCCTGGAGTATTTGAATTCATGCAATATGCAGAGTCGAAAGGAGTGGAAATATTTTTTGTAACCAACCGAGATCTTGAAATTGAAAAAGCCACAGTCAATAACTATATAGCCCTTGGTTACGATACCTCTTCAGAGGATCATATCCTTTCACGTGGTGAAAATGGATGGGGATCTAATAAAACATCAAGAAGGGAATTGATTGCAAAAGATTATCGAATAGTAATGATGTTTGGTGATAACTTTGGTGACTTTGTAGACATCAATGAAAATCTGCTTTCTCCAAAAGAACGAGTTGAAACCATTAAAAAATATAAAAAATACTGGGGCACATCCTGGTATATGCTTGCAAATCCAATGTATGGAGCATGGGAAGGAGCCATCATCGATTTTGATTACAGCCCTCCTAGGAAAGAATTGGTCGAGAAGAAGTTTGATGCATTAGATCCTAAATGAATCAAATCATTAAATACCTACTGGTAGCTATATTATCTATTGCTTTGACGATCTTTTACTTGGATCAACATGCACCAATTATTGTCGAGGTACCGGAGAAAACTTCACAACGAATGTCTATTGAATTCTCAAAAGAAATCGAAAGAAGGCAACTACAAAAAATAGAAAAAAAGGCGAAAAATGTCATCGTACTGATTGGAGATGGCATGGGAATCAATCAAATCACAGCATATAAAATTGCTAAAGGTGGGCCCAATTATTCAACTGCATTTGATCGGTTTCCATTCACAGGATTGGTCAAAGTACATTCCTTTGACAATCTCATTACCGACTCTGCTGCATCCGCCACTGCATTTAGCTCTGGTATTAAAACAAAAAATCGTTATCTAGGAGTCGATAGCAATGGTGATGAAGTGGAGCTCATTACAGAAATTCTTCTTCAGAAAGGCTTTATCACTGGACTTGTTGCGACATCAGAAATTACTCATGCCACACCAGCGGGTTTTACAATTCACAATATCTCAAGATACAACACAGACGAAATTGCAAAGAGCATGTATGAATCAAAAAATCACATATTGATGGGCGGAGGCAAGGATTTCTTTATACCTGAATCAAAAGGCGGACAAAGAGAGGATGAAATTAACTTGCTTGATATGATCAATAATGACGGCATCTACCTTGATTCAAAAGAAGCCCTTATGAGCTTTGATGGCGGAGCCTCGAAAAGAATATTTGGACTCTTTGCCAAAGAGGGCTTGATCAGGTCAGAAGATGAACCGAGCTTGTTGGATATGTTTAAGTTCACTCTTGATCAATCAAAAAAGATGGTAGATCAAAACGGTTGCTCTGGCTTCTTTATCATGGCAGAAGGCTCACAAATTGATTGGGCAGGACATGAAAATGATTTTGATTATCAATACAAAGAAATGGATGAATTTCACGATGTGGTAGGTCATGCACTAGAGTTTGTTGAATCCAGAGATGATACTCTCTTGATAGTATTGTCTGACCACGAGACTGGCGGACTCTTGATTGAAATGGATGAACTGAGAAGAAAACCCAGTAGCAGCATGCTCGTATCATGGAATACCGCATTAGAAGAAGGAACACACACCGGTACCATGATTCCAGCGTTCTCATATGGGCCTGGGGCAATCAACTTTACTGGAGTAATTGATAATACTGATGTATTTTTTTCACTTAAGGAAGCAATTGGGACTAGCGAGATTCCTGACAAAGAGTGTACTTTGAATTGAGAACAAGAAAGGTAAGTCATGACAGAAATTGATGTATTAATTAGCGAGGTTGGACCGAGAGATGGGCTTCAAAGCATTGATACCATCATGTCGACTGAACATAAAAAAGAATGGATCAAAGCCGAGGCAGAATCAGGTGTCAGAGAAATTGAGGTTGGCTCCTTTGTTCCTGCAAAATTATTGCCTCAAATGGCAGATGCCTTTGAAATTGTTCAATACGCAAAAGATATTCCAAATCTGACCGTGGTTGCACTTGTTCCAAATTTCATTGGAGCAAAGAATGCAATTGATGCCGGCGCTGATAAGATTTGCTTACCCCTATCTGTAAGCGAAACACACAGCCAAGCAAATCTAAGAAAAAGCCACGATGAAGTCCTAGAAGAGATCAGAAAAATCTCAGAATATATAGAGCAACTTGAAAAATCACAGAGACCTGAATTTGAAGGCAATCTTTCTACCGCATTTGGATGCACTTTGGAAGGCAAGGTTTCGGAAGACTTGGTCTTGAAGTTGGGTGCTAGAATGATGGAACTCGGCTGTGATGAAATCGGCCTATCTGACACCACTGGATACGCAAATCCAAATCAGATCAAGCGACTCATCAGACTGTTAAACAAAGAAGTCGGTCAGGAGAATCTGAAAAGTATGCATTTGCATAATACGCGTGGACTTGGGCTTGCCAATGCGTTGGCATCACTAGAAGAAGGAATAACCACATTGGATTCTTCATTGGGTGGAATCGGTGGATGCCCATTTGCACCAGGAGCAAGTGGAAATATTGTTACTGAAGATTTGGTATTTATGCTCGATGCAATGGGTGTAGAAACTGGAATAGATATCAATAAACTACTGGAAGTGACCAATAAAGTTCAGTCATTCATACCAGATGAGAGTATATATGGATTTACAAAAGATTCAGGTCTACCAATTGGTTATGAGAAAGGCTGGGGGATTGTGAGAAGCTAGTCTTCTAGAAGGGGTGTACGAAGATTGCCTCTCACACGCTCTAAACTACATCCCTTATGTTTCAGAAATATTACGGAACTTATTTTTTCAATCTTTGAATTTCAAAATCTAAGAGGATTTTTTCTTACAACTTATATTTAAAATCCAAGAAGAGTTTATTGTAATCTACGGTCATCTTCTTTTTGTTATCAAACCAAACCACATCGACTGAAAACCTCTTAGTAACTGGATAACTGAGATTAAATTGATGCCCTTTATGATTTGTCCCTCCTCCACCAAAATCAGAGTGAGTCAATGCACCAAAGGTTGAGTCCGATTCGATGTCTTTGTATAGATATGTAAATTTCCATTTATCACTAATTACAAGGCTTAATCCAGATTGGAAGCCGCTATCATTCTGATCTGCATCTGAGTTCTTAACCATATCCAGAAAAAAGGTTGCAGGCATGCTCATCAAACTTGTTTTTATTTCCAATGAGAGATTCTTCAAACTGAAGTCATAAAGATAATTGCCGTTGTCATCTAGAGAGTTACCAAAGTTTTTTCCATTGAAGGTAATCACGCTTGGACTAAATTCATTTAATTTATCAAAATCATAGATTGCAAAAGAAATCTTTGCCTTGGTTAAATCATTGATGTTCTTACTCCAACCCACCTGAAGACTTCTCAAATCAATTGTTTGTAGGGGATTTTCATCAAACTTTATGTAGCCAATATTTGAGAAGATTTCTCCATACTTTAGAGTGAATGCAAGTCCTTTCGGGTTATAGTCTCCATCAAATATCAACTCACTTTTATTTGGCTTAAAAAATGGATTTTTCATTTTTCCAAATAAAAGATCGGTATTTTTTGAAAGATCATATTTTAGATACATCTGATCCATACCGATATCAGATACTGTAAAGCCAGTTCCCAATGTTTGATTTCCTGATGTGGTATTTTCTTCTGCGGTTGCAAATCTTACAAATAGATCAAGCTTTTCAGAGGCTGAGTATTTTGCACCAAGTCTTGTTCTGATTCTGTTTCGATTTCTGGTATCTGCTTTACCGCTGTCATCTGTATATTCATATCTGAAGCGGAAATCATAGCTTAGATTAAAATCTTCAGCTGCAAGCGTTCCAGTAAATAGAGATAAAAGTACTGCAGTTATTAAAACTTTATTCATATCACACCCCGAGATATCTTTTGTTTAAATTTTTCTTTTAGCCAAATGCACCCTTTAGTGCGAAGAAGAAAAGAATTGATAGGCCTGCACCAACAGGTAGTGTCACGATCCAGGAGAGTATAATTTTCCCTACAACACCCAGATTGATGGCGCCAATGCCTCTTGCAAGACCTACACCAAGCACTGCCCCAACGAGCGTATGCGTGGTTGATATTGGGAGACCCGTTCCTGATGCAATCACCACTGTACCTGCAGCCGCTAACTCTGCAGCAAACCCTCTACTTGGAGTCAACTCTGTAATCGCAGTTCCAATTGTTTTCATAACCCGATAACCAAGCATCACGAGACCTATTACGATCCCAGATGCACCAATCAATAGCACCCATGCCGGAAGAGTCGATTTTGCTGCAATCTCACCACCTGATTGAACAACCGAAACGATTGCTGCAAGAGGTCCAATCGCATTTGCAACATCATTTGAACCATGCGCAAATGCCATCGCACATGCTGTAAATATCATGAGTACTGCAAAGACTCTTTCAACACCATTGAACATGGCCCCATTTTTTTCTTTGATAGAATCATCAATTTTTTGCAAGAGAAGGGTCCCGATTAAGGAGATAACAAGTGCAATCACTAGTGCCCATGCGATACTCTCAGATGCTGTAAATTCTAATCCAACATGTTTAAGGCCCTTTAAGAAAGTCACCATTGCAACTGTAAAGCCAGCCAAAAACATATAAAAAGGGACATATCTTTTAGCGCTCATAAAAGGATTGTCAGATTGAAGTATCAATCGTCTTACACTGGTGAATAGGAGGAATGAAATCGTTCCAGCCAAAACCGGTGAAACCACCCAGCTTGCCACAATTGATGCAACCTTTCCCCAATTGACAACATCTACACTGATACCGACTGCTGCAAAACCAACAATTGCTCCGACTATTGAGTGGGTTGTTGATACCGGCCACCCAAAGTACGAAGCGATCAGTAACCAAATGCCAGCTGCCAATAAAGCAGAGGTCATTCCATAAATAAGCAGTTGAGGCGTATCTGAAATGACACCGACTTCAATGATGCCTTTCCTGATTGTTGAAGTAACTTCACCACCAGCGAGATATGCGCCTGCAAATTCAAATATACATGCAACCATTACAGCTTGGCCTAATGTCAATGCTCTTGAACCAACTGATGTGCCCATCGCATTGGCAACATCATTGGCACCAATTCCCCAGGCCATAAAGAAGCCAACAACACAACCAATGATTATAAAAAGTTGTCCGTACTCAGCAATAATTTCCATTTTTTCCCCTTTCTATCTTGAGATTAATCGAACCAACAAATGGCCCACTGTTTGTGAAATATCGGCAAGAGAGCCAATTTTATTGATGATGTCATACAAAAAAACCATATCGATTGGATCGTATTCTTTTTCACACTGCAGCTTTGATAGCGGCATTCGAGCATGAAATAAACTGATCTTTTACTTGCTCAGGTATGCTCATTTTACGCCCAATAATGATTCCTGAAATATCCTTTGCGGCATTGGGAATTTCATCCATAGTCATAACCAAACCGAGTAGATCCTCTCTTGAGACTGACATAAAAAGTGATTTGGGAAGATTATTACGAATATTGTTTTTAATATCATCAGCACGATTTTCCAACTCAACAATTGCTTCTCTGCATTCCTCTGCAGTCCTCCAATCGTCTTCTGAGATAGCAGTGAGAAAATCACCCAGCTTTGTAACGGCTTCATCGCCTACTTTCATGTGTTCCTGAAGTCCAGCAAATGGAGATTCAGCCAACATTCCGAGGAAACTTTCATTATTCATTTGATTACTCCTATTTTGATGATTAAGTTTTTTAAGACTTAATTTTTGTTGATTTAGAAACCCAATGATTAATTACATTTTCGTAATATTAGGTTTCGTTTGTTACAGTTTTGTTACAGTTTAACTGTTTATTGCTCAATCTGGATTCGTGAGACTGGAAAGTGGCAAATGAATTCGCTTCCGATCCCAAGCTCACTCTTGATCTCGAGTGTTGCTTCATGTGCTTGCAATGCATATTTGACAATGGCCAATCCAAGGCCCGTACCACCCAGTTTTCTTGACCGTCCTTTGTCAATTCGATAGAAACGCTCAGTGATTCTATTAAGATGCTTTTCCTCCATGCCAATCCCATTGTCTTTAATGGATAAGTGTCCACCTGCTTTATCGATGAACCAATTCACTGAAATTTCACCATCTTTGTCACAATACCGCAGTGCATTTTCAACAATATTATTCACTATGGATTGAGTCTTCACTTCATCACCCAATATTACAGCACTGTCTTTGAAGTCAACTTTAAACTCTTTTGGAGGTTTTTTTGCCAACATGCAGTCTTTTCTAACTGCCATTACAATTGCTTGCAAATCAACGATCTCCTCATCGGTTATCCTGGATTCAGATTCCAATTGAAACAATACCAAAAGATCCGACAAAACAGACTTCATTCTTTCCGATTGCTTTGCAAGATCCTCAATCGGTTTTTTCCAATTATTTGGGATGGATTCATCCTCGACCATCAGTTCAATATATCCAGCAATTACTGTAAGCGGTGACCTTAATTCATGAGAGGCATTGGCAGCAAAATCAGTCCGTACCTTCTCAAGCCGAATGGGCGTTGTAATGTCTCTCAAAACCAAAATTTTCTCCGTCGCGCCCAAGGGAATGATTTGAAGAGAGAAAAAAATTGATTTATTCAATGGCGATATCGCCTCAAGCGATGAATTTTGATCGCTTTGGCTGAGAAACTCATCAAATTCACTGGTTGGAAAATAAGCTCGAATATTTTCCTGAGAGAAAGGATCATTCAGGTTCAGCCATTTTGAAGCATTTTCATTACTCCAAATGATTTTATTATTTTTATCAATGAGAATGACGCCATCCCTCAATGCATTCAGAGCTTCTTTTATTGTCTCTTCTGAATACTTAGGGCCACGTGAGAAAAATGAATTCAAGCTCAATCGTCTCCTGTATGAGAGAACCGGTATCCAGAACCCCTTACTGTTTGAATTAATTCTGAGAGACCATATTGCTCTAAACTTGATCTCAGACGCCTGATGTGAACATCCACAGTTCTTTCCTCAACATATACAGACCTTCCCCAAACTTGATCCAACAATTGTGATCGACTGAATACCCTTCCCTCATTCACAATAAAATGCTTAAGGAGTTTAAATTCTTTGGGTCCAAAATGAACTTCCTTGTCATCGATGAGCACCCTCATGCTTCTCAAGTCAATACTGATTCGCCCTGACTTAAGGACTTCTGAATCAACGTATGATGTTCTTCTAAGCAAAGCTTTGATTCGAGCAATCAACTCATTTTGAGAAAATGGCTTTGTCACATAGTCATCTGCACCACTATTAAAACCCGCAATCTTATCCCGCTCCTCTGCTTTTGCAGTCAGCATAATTACCCCGATATTTTTTGTAAGCTCATCTTTCTTTAATGATTTGGCTAACTCAAGTCCGCTTTCATCTGGTAGCATCCAATCAATGAGAACCAGGTCCGGAATCTTTTTATCAATTTGATTTTTAGCTGACTTCACATCCGGTGCCTCAATAACACTATATCCAGCTCTGGATAATGAAAAATTAATCATGGACCTGATGGCTTTTTCATCCTCAACAACGAGTATTTCTTGCATTTTCTTTTCCTGCTTTGCGTTAATTTTTTTTACCCGTGTTTTTTACTAAATGAATATTACAATTATGTTAAATATCTTCCTTATATTGCTACTGTGTTTCAATCAACAGGTAGGCAATCAAGTCCTCTCTGTCCTTGGGATTTCTCATGCCAACATAGACCATTTTATTCTCAGGGATCAATGCTTGAGGATTCTCAAGCCATCGGTCTAAATTGTCATAATCCCATAAAATCTTTGAATCTAAGAGCTCAGATGAATAATTGAACCTTTCCTGACTGCCCGCCTGTTTGCCATAAAAATTATAAAGATTCGGACCGATCTTATGAGGTTCCCCTTTTTTCAAAGAATGACATGCCCTGCATTGAAGATATAACCTCTTTCCTCTTTCAGGATCGCCAGCGAAGTCGTCTCTAAGATTCGATAAGATCTGCGTTTGATCAACACTGGATTGAACGTCTATAGTTTCATTTTTTTGCTCATCTTTTCCGCACGCAGTGAGGGTCAACATAAATAAGACTAGAAACAATTTATGAGTTATATTTTTCATAGATGCTGTCAAAGCACATCAATCATTGAATATTTGAAAAGCATTATATCAATAAGTGCTGCCTTACCAAATGAATGCTTGTCAAAATGTCTCTATTCGTAAGTGACAGGCCCCGAATCTTTAGTTAGATCGAAGTAAGAGTAATCACTGTATTCACTCATAAGCCTTGAGCTATATTCTTCTGGTAACTCACTCATGTCATTCAGTTTCACTCCTGAGGCATGCCAGAGCGTGTGGCCTTCCTCATCATCCATGTCCATCCAATGCAAATATGGCATCAGAACTGTTGCGGTAAACATGGTCGGCAACGAAAGAATTGATTGATCGACGAATTTATCCAATGGAGAAAACATCGTGAATCGTTGCAATCTAGGTGGTGTCAATCCAGGATAAATGGTGTAGGTCTTATACCCATAGTGGAAATATTGAGACCTCTGCCAATGCTAGTTGCTTTTCTGAGATTTGGCTCCACTTTGTTTGTTTTGCCAGTAAAAGGGTTTTTGTATTCATCGATCATCTCGCCAGTCTCAATGTCTCTGAAAAATGTCACCATGTTTCCTAATATCTCATATGATCCATCCTCCAGCGGTATGACTTTATAGCTCTCCATGCCCTCGATTTTAACCATTGGTATGGGCTGTTCAGAATGCTTCTGAGCCCAAAGAATTCCTGTATAGTGCCAAGGAATCTGCTCCTCGTTCCCGATTGTCGCTTGCATACGAAGCATGCTGGTTACATTATTCACCGGTAAATTGAGATCGGGTATATTATCAGGAATAATGCCTGTAACTCTTGCATTCACTTCTTCATGACTCATTAAACTTGCTAGTCCAAGTCCAAGTATGAAATTTCGTCTTTGAATTTTTAAAGCCATTATCTTCTTCCTCTATTTTTTCTTTATTTTGATTCTATATGTTCAATGATCTTATCGGCAAGAAACGCTGCCACAGCTTTGTGATCATCAACCACTTCCCACATGGCCCAAGTTCCATCGTATTGGTCTTGAACAGCAAAGTTTTCATTGGCTGGACCCAAATTTGGATCAAACCCAAGATGCCCGTATGCCGAAACGTCATAAGCAAGTGAAGGATCCAGATCATCGATTTTTTGGTTGCTCGCTACCTGCCTTAACGGAGGATAAGGTTGACCGTTTCCACAACCCCCCATTTCAAAACAACACGGCTCTTGAATCTCCGGATTATTGACGTTCTTGCACATTGTTCTTACCCAAACTCCCCAATAATCAGCGAAGGGGTGTCCAACTTTTGGATAACGATTAAAATCATAACCGCCATGCTCTAGCCAGCCCTTGTAACCAATCTCTTTTGCCATTTGATTGGGCACTTCGACAAGATTTAAAACTGAATTTTCCGTAATCTGAGGAAAAGCGATAACGATGTGCTTGACCCCATTGTTCTTTAAAGCCTCAAGCCCTTCCCAATAGCGATATCCCATTTCATCTTTTGGTCCAGACTCTTCATCAAGAAAACGAATATATCCAAGATTTTCTCCTCGCATCTCTCGGGACCGCTCAAGCTTACTTCGACCTTCCAAGTCTTCATTAACCGTCAGATCGCCAAACCAACCGCCCAAAATATTTGCCGAACTTAAATCCGGATATTTTTGCAGGAGGGTGTCTTTGATATTGTTATTGAGAATGAGAGTATCGTTGATCTTCGGGTCAAAAAGCTCATTTCCAGGGAAAATTCCGTGGTTCACCAATAAAATCCCTGTTTCCTTGATTGGTATTTTCTGACTGAATTTTTGCTCAATACCCTCTACATGAAAGTCAGCCAATCGAGGATCCGAAATAACAGGATTAGGATAAGATTGAATATCAATCATTGGATTGGATTTAAATTGCCTTGAAGACCTTGTCCATTTTGGATCAGCATCCGGATAAGAGGCATCCATTGCAGACATTGGATCATTGGCCCATTCGAGAACGACGTTTTCATTGTTTCTTTCATTGTGGTCATTGATCAGAGTCCTTGCAATCATGTAACTGTCGTATGTTTTTGAGAATCGGGCGCCTGCCGTGGTGAGATCAATCATGATGATTCGATCAACACCAACCGATAATAATCTCTCCACTGGCCCATCAACATCGAATCGATTGAGTCTGCATCTTCTCCAATCGTTGTCACAAAAACGAAGAGTTGAACCGTCTTCCACACCTGGATTATAAAGTCTTCTTGGATGTGCAATTTCATCAATCTCAGGGCTGATCCAGGTCATCTTATCTACAATGAAATCAACATCCATATTTCCCTCTCTTCGATTGAGGGCCTTGATCAACTCCTTTGTTACTTTCCTTTTTGCTGCTGGATAAGGATCTCTTCCGCCAATGCGTTCATATTCGAATGAATATTTGCCAAGATTTTTTTGTGCATTTCCATATTTTAAAAGTTTCGGCCAAAACTCCTCATTCCAAAGAATGGAACGATATAGAGGGCTGTTTTCGTCATATGAGAAGATTTGAACGGTAACATCCCATATGCCTTTCTCATTGAATACCTCATTGCCACCGTGAGAAACATAAAGCACTCCTACTCTCTCTATATTCTGATCCCTGGGATCAAGTTGTGAAGAATATTGAGAGCATGCGTTTATGAACAATAAACAAAAAAGCGATAGAATGAGAAAATTAATCTTTTTCAATGAAATCCCCTATTTCACAGATATATTTTTTACAATATTTACTTACTGATATTATAGCCACATATTAAATTTAAAATCACATGACAATTATTCATAAAAGCTTTCCAGTGGGTCCATTGCAATGCAATTGCACCATTCTTAGCAATACTGAGACAGGCAAAGGTTACCTGATTGATCCTGGTGGCGATCCTGAGCTCATAATGCAAACCCTAGAAGAGATGAAGATAGAATTGGAAGGCATATATCACACACATGCACATTTTGATCACTTTCTAGCATCAGCTGAAATAAAAGAAAAGACAGGAGCGCCAATTTATTTGCACGATGATGATCGATTCCTATGGGATAGCCTTGAAATGCAATGCAGCTATTTCAATATAGAATTTAAACCCACCCCTCCTCCTGATTTTAAGATTGAGCACCCCTCCTCCTGATTTTAAGATTGAGGATGAGCAAGACTTGGTTCATTGTGACGGGGTATGTCTGCATACTCCAGGTCATACTCCGGGATCTGTTAGTTTTCATTTTGATTCAGCCGATTTGCTTGTTGCTGGTGATACCCTATTCAATGGTTCGGTGGGAAGAACTGATTTACCTGGTGGAGATTTTAAAAAGCTAAAGTCATCCATTCAAAATAAAATTTATACGCTTGACGAGTCAACCACCGTTATCACAGGTCACGGACCTGAGACATCAATAAAGAAAGAGATGACCAATAATATGGTCATACGATATAACTCATAGAATGAGAAAATGAATCATTTCTTGCTGAGGAATGAGTGCACCATTAAAGAGCAGATCAGACCGATCGAAAGCGTAATTACGGATAATTTGCCTCTGTGCTCAAACTCAATTGTTAATATGCCATTTGATTCGAGCCAATATAACAAAAAAATGCACGCCAGTATTGGCAGCAAAGATAGAAAAAAGAGTTTAAGTTTATTGATCAACATGAGCTCATCAAAAGACTATCATGTTGGCAAAAGCTCGTATAGGCTGATTGAATCATAATTTAAAAAAATGTCTGAATTGAAGGAATTATTAAAAAACAAGTGGGTGAATAACTGGAATCTGTTCTTCCTAATCTCATTACCGATTTCGGCCTTTATGTTTGTTCCACTTTTGAGCTTCGAATCGATCACTGGAGCGGAAATATCAGAGATGATCAGTTTTTCTGTCAGATGGGCTGTTCCTTTTATTTATCTTGTCATTGCTATTTCTTCATTGCAGATATTATTCCCTAATGCATTCACGCGTTGGCTGATGAGGAATAGAAAATACATTGGGCTGGTCTTTGCAGTTGCCATGGCTTGGCAGGGCTTATTTATTTTCATCATGTCTTATTACTTTCATGATTATTACTTTTCAGAAGTCTATTACTTTAGAGATGAAATTGAAGGCAGTATTGGATATATATTCTTGATGGCAATGGTGCTGACCTCTTTTAAGTTTGGAAGCAAGATGGTTAGCTCAAGCCAATGGAGAATCATCCATAAAACGGGTGTTTATTTTCTTTGGGCCTATCCTTTCAGTGTCTACTGGTGGGCAATTTCATACTATGGGAATCCATTGATGATTGATTACCTTTTTTATTGGATGGGCTTTTTGGCATTTCTGGCAAGGATAGTTGCTTGGGGAAAAATGAGATATGAAAAATTGACCAACAAAAATATGATGGATCAATATTTTGGTATCTTCGTGGTTTTGCTTGGCCTAACAATGTCAGTCACTAGTCTTTATTGGCAAGCAATTCTCTCAGAATATCTTACATTTTTCTCTTGGTCAGCAACGTTTGAATTGTGGTTGCCTTTTTGGCCTTTTGAGCCTTTCCTCTCCCTTATGATCACTGGACTTGGGGTAATGCTGTTAACGAGGAATAAAGACTCAGATCAGGCAGTAAAAAATACGATTCCTGCTCAATAATTTTATCAATTCTTAAAGTGGCCTTTTTGAGACAGGTATCAATTTTAATGTGGATGTCGCAGATGCTACCATCTCTTCTCCCTGCTTCATGGTTGCGTACATGAATGCAATGCTTTTTCCCATTCTGAGTACTCTTGATTTAACAATCAATAGACCTGGATGAGCCGGTCTAATAAAGCTCACGTTGATGTCCAATGAGACAGGATTGTACTTAAACTCCTCCAGAATAATGACAAGATGAGCCATTGAGGCATCTAACATTCCTGTAACAAAACCGCCTTGTACAATTTGTGCTTCTGAATGACAAAACTCTGGAATTGCATCAAACTCCATTGTCACTGTTTTTTCCTTTTCATCAAACCCAGTGACATTGCCTCTTAGGGTTTCTAAGCAAGGAGGTTTATTTCCAGATAGCATTTTTAAGATTTCTTCTTTATTACCCATCTCTTCGACTGATTTGATTGATTTTATTGAGGCGTTCTAGTCCTCTGTATTTGGTAATTTATAATCTTTGAACTCTTGTCGTAACTCAAACTTTTGGATCTTTCCTGTTGCTGTATGAGGCAATGAATCCACAAATACAACATCATCTGGGATCCACCATTTAGCAACTTTTCCGTCAAACCACGCAAGAATCTCTTCTTTAGAAACACTCTCGCCCTCTTTTGTTTGCACCAGAAGCAATGGTCTTTCAGTCCATTGTGGATGGTATACCCCAATCACAGCAGACTCAGCAACCTTTGGGTGATCCGTGGCAGTGTTTTCAAGATCAATTGAACTGATCCATTCTCCACCAGATTTAATGACATCTTTTGTTCGGTCTGTAATGGCCATAAACCCATTGGGATCAATTGTTGCAACATCACCGGTCTCAAACCAACCGTCATCTTCTAGAGTCGAACCTGGTTCTGCCTTGAAGTATTCATTCAAGATCCATGCGCCCCTTACTTTTAAACTTCCAAAAGCAACTCCGTCCCAAGGAAGCTCATTGTTGTCATCGTCTGTTATTTTCATCTCAGCACCGAATACACCTCGTCCAGCTTTCAACTTCATTTCAAGAAGTTCTTCTCCTTCGAGATGTTCCATACCAGTTCTGAAAGTATTGAAAGTCCCAAGCGGGCTCATTTCAGTCATGCCCCATGCAACATGAACATAAACACCATGTTTTTCCTGCATCTCTGTCATGACAGATGAAGGGCAAGCTGCACCTCCAACAACCACTCTTTTAAGTGTTGGCACGGTTTTTCCTGACTCTTCTAGGAACTGTAATAAATTCAACCATACAGTTGGCACACCCATAGAGATTGTGACTTTCTCTGCTTCAATCAGTTGTTGCAGCGTTTCTCCGTCACCCATTTTTGGTCCAGGAAGTACGATCTTGCTACCAACCATGGGTCCAACATAAATTGAACCCCAAGAATTGACATGAAACATTGGAACGATCGGCAAAATGACATCCGTTGCTGAAACGCCAAAGACATCTGGCAGACCAGCCGCATATGCATGCAGAACAGTGGCTCGGTGGTTATAGAGAACGCCTTTTGGGTCTCCTGTGGTTCCCGATGTATAACACATGCCACTTGCAGTGGTCTCATCAAACTCAGGCCATTCTATCTCATCTGATTCTTGAGCCAGAATGGATTCATAGCATAACAATCCCTTCAGGGATGAATCTGGCATCGAGTCTTCAGAAGTTAAAACAATGAAATGCTCAATACTCTCCAACTGGTCTTGAATGCTCTCAAGCAATGGAACAAACATGGGGTCACAAAAAACAACTTTGTCTTCAGCATGATTCATGATGTATATGAGTTGCTCAGGGAATAATCGTGGGTTAACGGTATGGCAAATGGCTCCTGATGAAGAAATGGCATAGTAAAGCTCGAAGTGTCTGTGATCATTCCATGCCAGTGTTCCAACTCGATCACCCACATCGATGCCCAATGATTTAAGAGCATTTCCCAACTGCCTTGTTCTCTGGAAAGCCTCTTTGAATGTATACCTAAAGTCTGGCTGATCCGCCACGACCGAAACGATCTCTTGGTCAGGAAAATTCTTATCGGCATGATCCATTATTGAGCCAATCATTAATGGCGTATCCATCATCAATCCCTTCATCTTTTTTTCTCCATTCTTTGCTTCATTAGAACAATCTATCCACCTATGTAATACATTTCTACTTTTTCATCGGTGTTATCGATCTCATCGCTATATCTTAATTCACTGTATCTATCTCTTCTTTCTTTCCATATCGATGCGAGTTCATTTTTTATATATTCATCTGACTTGCCATCACGAACCCAGCTTCTGATGTCTTTGCCTTCCGATGCAAACAAGCAATTATAAAGCTTGCCATCCGATGACAATCTTGCTCTGGTACAAGAACCACAAAACGGTTTTGTTACAGAAGAAATTAAGCCAATTTCGGTTTCACTTCCGCTAATCTGATATCTCTGAGCGGTCTCTCCTTCATAGTTCTTATCGAGTGGATCTAATTGCCACTTCTCAGAAAGTTTTTTAATAATCTCATCACTGCCGACTGTCTCATTCAGTTTCCACTGATTCAAATTGCCAACATCCATGTACTCGATAAAACGAATGATGACTGATTGATCTTTAAAATAATCAATCATCTCAATCACTTGATCATCATTTGTGCCTCTTTTTATGACCGCGTTGATTTTTAGTTTCTTAAAGCCAACAGAGAGTGCTGCATCGATGCCCTCCAAGACTGTTTCAAGATTACCTCTTCCTCCTGACATTTTCCTAAATTGCTCTGGATCAATTGAATCAAGACTCACAGTGATTCGATTCAATCCACATGCTTTAAGCTCCTCTGAGTATTTCTTCAGTAAAACTCCATTTGTTGTAAGAGCAATATCCTCAATCTTTTTGAGTGTTGATAGATCGCCTATGAGTTCAGTTAAATTGACTCTCAATAAAGGTTCACCGCCTGTGATCCTGATCTTGCTCACGCCTAAATCAGTAAAAAGCTTGGTGACTCTTAAAATCTCATCGAATGACAACCTTTCACTGGACTTGAGAAAATTAAAGCCTGAGTGAAACTTCTCCTCTGGCATGCAATAGATACATCTGAAGTTACAGCGATCCATAACAGAAATTCTAAGGTCTTTCAGAGGTCTTCCAAGATGGTCCCTTATGGGACTCAAATGAGTTAAATTTGCCATTTACTCACTGAGGCCTTTGATCAGGTCGATGGGGTCATGGTACTCATAACCATGCTCTTCAGCGACTGCAGCAATAGTGACTTTACCGGTATGAATATTCAGTCCTTCACAAAATCCATCATCAAGAGTAAGTGCCGCATTGAATCCATTGTTGGCAAGGCTCAATACATATGAAATTGTTGCATTATTCAATGCATAAGTTGAAGTCATAGGAACGGCGCCAGGCATATTTGCTACACAATAATGCAGCACTCCTTCTTCTACATAAGTGGGCTCTGAATGAGTGGTTGGTTTTGAAGTCTCCGAGCAGCCTCCCTGATCGATTGCAACATCAACAAAGACTGAGCCATCTTTCATTGATTTTACCAACTCTCGACTGATTAATTTAGGTGCAGATGCCCCCGGTATATAAACAGCTCCGATGACAATATCTGCGGCTTTTATGCATTCATGGTTGTTTTCATCTGTGGCAAGCACCGCATTAAGCTTGTCCCCAAAAATTGACTCCAATTGATCCAAACGCTCTGCTGACTTATCTAAAACAGTGACATTGGCTTGCATGCCAATCGCAATCTCGATCGAGTTGTATCCAACAACTCCTCCTCCAATCACCACCACTTCAGCGGGATCGACATTGGTCACACCACCGATCAATCGCCCCAATCCTCCTTTTGCTTTCTCAAGACATGTCGCTCCAGCTTGAACAGCCATTCTTCCAGCAACTTCACTCATTGGGGTCAGCAATGGATATGATCCATCATCGGCTTTGACTGATTCATAAGCGATTGCCCTGCAGCCAGAGGCCAGAAGTGCTTTGACTTGCTCAGGATCTGGAGCCAAATGAAGATATGTAAATAGAATTTGATCAGATCTCAATAAAGCACATTCATCAAGCTGAGGCTCTTTTACCTTTACGATCATTTCTGCTCTTTGAAAAATTTCTTCTCTTGTCGGAACAATCTCAGCACCTGCATCTTCGTAAGCTTTATTGTCCTTACCAATACCTAATCCAGCATTTTGCTCAATCATGACTTCATGTCCAGATTGAGTTAGCATCTCAACACTCTCCGGAGTTAGCCCAATTCTGTATTCATCTGATTTAATTTCCTTTGGTACACCAATCAACATGTCAAAACTCCTTTCTACTTAACTGTTGGCATTGAGAGATTAATTGATCCATCATCATCAACCCATCTGGCTGTAACTGTTTTCGTTCTTGTAAAAAACCTAATCCCGTCCATCCCATAAATATTGGATGAACCAAAAATTGAATCTTTCCATCCACCAAATGTATAAAAAGACAGTGGCACAGGTATTGCGACATTGATTCCAACCATTCCAACCTTGAAAATGGCGACTCCGTTTCCAAATTGGTGCTCATTCGCTAATTTAATGGCAGCATTAAAATCTTTCACTCTGAGCACAACTAGAACCGGACCAAATATTTCTTCCTTATAGATGCTCATCTCTGGATTGACATGATCAAAGAGTGTGGGACCTAGGAAAAATCCGGGTTTGCTTGTGACCTCATGATCACGACCATCCAATAAGATAGTTGCTCCAGCGTCTTCACCTTGTTGAATATAATCAATGACTTTATTTTTATGATCATCTGTTATGAGCGGTCCCATTTCATTTTCAGATTCATTTCCTGGACCTATTTTCAGTGACTCAGCTTTTTTGGTTAAAAGACCACAAAGTTCATCAGCAACACTCTCTACAGCCACCACAACTGAAATTGCCATGCATCTTTCTCCTGCTGAGCCATATGCCGCTCCAATGATCGCATTCGCAGTTTGATCAAGCGACGCATCCTCAAGAACAATTGCATGATTCTTTGCTCCTCCCAATGCTTGGACTCTCTTTCCATTGGCTGATGCTTTCTCATGCACATATTGGGCTACAGGAGTTGAACCAACAAAACTAAATGTCTTAATT
>LUMG01000035.1_pt1 | contig 52143 bp, 44 predicted proteins | sample 729691 | NCBI WGS metagenome assembly LUMG01 (sample SAMN03860269, study PRJNA289734) | marine metagenome | biome: seawater column; feature: ocean; material: water; isolation source: Red Sea water column Station 34 - depth 50m | place: Saudi Arabia: Red Sea | collected 2011-10-15 | depth 50 m
CTTCAGTATCGACGATTGCAGCACCCATTCCATAAATGTTATATTTTTTCATTAATTAATTTTTTAAAGACGAGGGAACAGGAAAGTTCACTGATTCTTGAGCACCCTCTACTTCAATAATCTCTTGACCGCCATTAGACATTAAATAACTTACTACCTCTTGAACTAAAATCTCTGGAGCTGATGCGCCTGCGGTGATGCCTACTGAATCAACATCATTTAACCATTGGTCTTCAATATCACTAGAACTATCAATTAAATACGCAGGCTTGCCTTGATTATCAGCAATTTCTTTCAATCGATTTGAGTTTGATGAGTTTTTTGAGCCTATTACAATAAGAATTTCAGATTGTTTAATGACCTCTTTTACTGAGTCTTGACGATTTTGTGTTGCATAACAAATATCACTCTTCTTTGGGGATTGAACACTAGGGTATTTATCTTTTAATGCCTCTATAACCTCTGCTGTATCATCCACAGATAACGTAGTCTGAGTAGTGTATGAAATATCTCTCTCATTTGAAAAATTTAATTCCCTAATGTCATTAACGGATTCAACCAAAGTGATTTTATCTTCTTCAGAAGACTGGCCAAGCGTCCCCTCTACTTCAGGATGACCAGCATGACCAATAAGAATCACTTGATGATTATTTTTTTGCCGACGAATAACTTCTTTGTGAACCTTTGTAACCAGTGGACAAGTAGCATCATAAATAATAGCTGAAATATCATTAGCTTCTTTTCGAACTGCCTGCGATACTCCATGTGCACTATAGATCACAACACTTCCACTTGGAACCTCAGAGATTTCATCAACAAAAATTGCGCCTTTGTTCTTTAGATTATTAACCACATACTTATTGTGAACCACTTCATGTCTAACATATATGGGCGAGTCGTGCTTTTCAATAGCGCGCTCGACAATTTCTATCGCTCTATCAACACCAGCACAAAAACCTCTAGGATTAGCTAAATATATTTTCAAAATTTAATACTTCATTTAAGAAAAATAAAACTTATGAAGAGGAATGAAGTGCTGATAGTAATTGAAAAATTTTATTTCTCAGCTCTGAGCGATGAACAATCATATCAATAGCCCCTTTCTCAAGTAAAAATTCGCTTCTCTGAAACCCCTCAGGTAGCTCCTCGCGAACCGTTTGTTCAACTACTCTAGCACCTGCAAAACCTATTCTCGCGTTCGGTTCAGCGATTTGAATGTCACCAAGCATAGCTAAACTTGCTGAAACACCTCCCATTGTAGGGTCCGTTAATACTGAAATAAATGGAATTTTTTTATCGGCCAAAAGTTTGACAGCTAAGGATGTTTTAGACATTTGCATTAGAGAAAATAGTCCTTCTTGCATGCGTGCACCACCGCTCGAAGAAAAACAAACTAAAGGCGAGTTATTCTTTATAGCTGTGTTAGCTGCCCTTACAAATTTCTCACCAACAACCGAACCCATTGAGCCCCCCATGAAACTAAAATCAAAGGCTGCAGTCACTATTGGCATACCCTTTAAAAATCCACTTTTTACAACTAAAGCGTCTTTTTCTTTCGTGAATTTTTGTGCATCCTGATAACGGTCTTTGTATTTTTTTTGATCTTTAAACTTTAAAGGGTCCGCTGATTGAACATTAGCAGCAAGTTCAACCTGATTTTCCATATCAAGAAAGTTCTCTAGCCTCTTTCTGGCAGAAATCCTAAGATGATGATTACACTTTGGACAAACATAAAGGAGACGCTCTAATTCTTCTTGGTAAAGTACACGATTACACTCAGGACACTTACTCCATAGACCTTCAGGGATATTCTTCTTTGCATTCTTGCCAATAGATGGCATTATTTTTTCTAACCAACTCATACTTTACCTTAGTTATGTAATTGCGCTAGAGATCTCTTTAGCTAGATTCCCAACTTTAGTTACCAATTTATCCTTATCATCTGAGAGCTCTTCCACAATAGAAACAAGGGCACTACCGACAATCACTGCGTCAGCTTTTTCTCCAATCTGCTTTGCTGTTTGTGCATCTTTAATTCCAAAACCAACTCCAACTGGAAGCTCTATATAATTCCTCATTCTATCCAAGTGAAAGTTAACAGAATCAACATCTAAATTTCCTGCACCTGTAACTCCTTTAAGAGAAACATAGTAAATGTAACCGCTCGCTATCTTTGAAATATTCTTAAGACGCTCATCAGTTGTTGTAGGTGCAACTAAAAAGATTAAGTCAATATTAAATTTATCGAGTTCTTTTTTCAAATCTGAAGCCTCTTCAGGAGGCATATCAACTACCAAAATTCCATCGACTCCAGCCTCATCAGCTCTTATTGCAAAATCTTCAAATCCATAAACTTCAATTGGGTTGGTATAGCCCATCAAAACAATACCAGTACTTTGATTATGCTCTCTAAACCTTTCGACAATAGCAAAAACATCGTTAAGATCAATACCATCTGCAACTGCTCTCTCGTGAGATTTAGCAATGACTGGACCATCGGCCATAGGATCAGAGAATGGCATACCTAATTCAATAATATCTGCACCACTATCAGCTAGTGTAAAGACAAGTGCCTCGCAATTATCTAGACCCCCGTCACCAGCAGTAATAAATGGAATAAAGGCCGTTTGGTCTGCCTCATCAAGTTTTTTAAAAATTTCAAAGATTCGCGACATATTTATTTATTCTTTTAATTTATAGTAATTTTAACATAGTGGAACTAGAACTCTATTTAACAGAGGCTTTATTTCGAATAGGAGTGAACAGCATCAACCAAGACTTTCATGCTTTCAGGATTAACTTCTGGAGTAATTCCATGGCCCAAGTTGAATACATGGCCAGTTGAGCCTTTAAACTGATCTAGGATTTTATGTGCTTCAGTTTTAATCACTTCAGGAGATGCATAGAGAACTGATGGATCAAGATTTCCCTGCAAAGCAACCTGACTGCCTACTCTTCTCTCTGCCTCTCCTATTTCAATAGTCCAATCAATTCCGATAGCATCGCAACCAGTTTCAGCAATTTGCTCAAGCCAGGCTGAACCCCCTTTTGTAAACAATGTCACTGGAATAATTTTTTCGTTGTGTTCTCGCGTAATTCCATCAACAATTTTTGACATATATCTCAAAGAAAAGTTTTCATAACTCTCTTTATTTAAGAGCCCTCCCCATGTATCAAAAATCATAACGGAATCAGCGCCTGCTTCGATTTGAGAATTTAAATAATCAATAATCGTATCAGCAAGCACATCAAGAAGCTGGTGCATATGACTGGGATTTTCATACATTAAGCCTTTTACTTTTGAAAAAGTCTTGCTGGACCCACCCTCAACCATATAAGTAGCCAGCGTCCATGGGCTACCTGTAAAACCAATTAGTGGAACTCTACCCCTCAGGTTTTTTTTGATAACCGATACAGCCTCACTGACATAATATAGCTCCTTGGAAACATCTGGCTTTTGTAGCTGCTCAATGTCTTTAAGCGTTTTAATTGGATGAGTAAACTTTGGACCCTCGCCTTCAACAAAATGAAGTCCAAGACCCATTGCGTCTGGAATAGTTAATATGTCTGAAAATAAAATTGCAGCATCTAAATCAAATCGATCTAATGGCTGAAGAGTTACCTCACAAGCCAAATCACTTGACTTACATAGCGTCAAAAAATCTCCTGCTCTTTTTCGAGTGGCTCTATATTCTGGCAAATATCTGCCTGCCTGCCTCATCACCCAAATAGGGGTTCGGGTTACTTCTTTTTTTAGTAAAGCGTTAATGTAGTCGAATGACATTATGTTGTCTCAAAAATAGTTGATTATATCAATTTTAGGATCTTTCTTTAGTTTCCTTCTGGCACAAAAAAAGCCACAACCGTGGCTTTAAATGCAACTTTATTTTTAATTAACGTTTGAAAGCGCCGTAACGTGACTTAAACTTTTCAACACGACCAGCGGTATCCATAATCTTTTGCTTTCCTGTATAGAAAGGATGACAGCTTGAACAAACGTCAAGATGAATTTCGTCTTTACTTGAAGTTGAGCGCGTCTCAAATGAGTTGCCGCAACTACACACAACTTTAATAGTTTGGTATGAAGGGTGAATATCTGTTTGCATAACTTTATATCTTCAAGTTTCTAAAAAGAGGTGAATTATATACTATCTCTCTTCAGGGGTAAATGTTTTAACACTTAAAGCGTGTAGTTCTCCGCTCTTTATTTCTTCCTTAACTAAGCCCAAAACCAATCTTTGCCTTTGCAATAGAGATAAGCCTTCAAAAACTGGCGAGACAATAACCGCCGAGCAATTGCAGCCGTCCCCCTCCATACTCACTTCAGAGTTCTCTATACCATCTTCTAGCCTTGCTTGAACTTCTTCTAAGGTCATATCTTAATTTTTCAAAATTTGTTACCTACATTATACGCTCTAGGCACTAAATATACCCTTGAGCGCAAAGAAGAATAAAATCGACATTGCTGCACCTGCTGGCAATGTAATAATCCAAGATAGAAAGATTTTATTGATCACCCTCAAGTTAAGAGATGCAAGCCCTCTAGCTATTCCAACACCTAAAACTGCACCAACGAGTACCTGAGTTGTAGACACAGGCAGACCAGTATATGAAGCAAAAACAACCGTCGTAGCTGCAGCAAGTTCAGCAGAAAATCCACGACTTGGGGTCAGCTCAGTAATATTTTTTCCTATAGTTCTCATCACCCTAAACCCAAAGGTTGCAAGACCAAAGACAATACCTCCACCTCCAACTAACAATATCCAAGATGGCAGTGCACTTTTTGAAACGATTTGGCCGCCAGATTCAACGATACTATAAACTGCGGCTAGAGGCCCAATAGCGTTTGCCACGTCATTAGAACCGTGGGCAAAAGCCATAGAGCAAGCTGTAATAACCATAAGCCCACCAAAGAGCTTCTCCATGTTGGCATATGAGAAGTCGCTGTCATCCTCAGGATTGGTTTTAATCCGCCTTAGAATGATTGCAGCGATGATAGCCGCCAAGATCCCAACAACAGTTGCAATCATCATGCTTGTAGGCAGGTCCTTGCCCAGATGCTTTAAGGATTCAACATGTTTAAGGCCCTTTAATAAAGTGACCAAAGAGAGAACGAAGCCAACAAAAAACACGTAGAAAGGTAAATATTTTTTGGCATTCACTAACGGCTCATCTGTATCAATAACAAGACGCTGAAGACTTTTAAATATGATGATTGCCATTGTTCCTGCGATGAGAGGTGAAACAACCCAACTTGCAATAATGGCATAAACCTTGCCCCACGAAACCGCCTCTACTCCGACCCCTACAGCACCAAAGCCAACAATAGCGCCCACAATAGAGTGTGTTGTTGAGACAGGCCAACCCAGTGATGATGCTATTAAAAGCCACGTTGCAGCTGCCAATAGTGAGGCAAGCATACCGTACACTAACAATTCTGGATTAGATGAAAATGCACCCGCATCAAGAATACCTTTTCTGACAGTTGCTGTAACCTCTCCTCCCGCTAAAACAGCGCCAGCAAACTCAAAAATAACAGCAATGATGACTGCCTGCTTGAATGTTATTGCGCCTGAACCAACTGAGGTTCCCATGGCATTCGCAACATCATTTGCCCCAATGCCCCAGGCCATAAAGAGACCAAAACCGATCGCTAACATTATAAGAATGTCACTATTTTGAATGATGATTTCCACTGTAAACTCCTATTTTGTCAACATCACTTCGAAACGCGATCCCACCTTTTGGGCAGCGTCTGCAGTCTCACCAAGCCACTCAATAGCTCGATAATAGAACATCACGTCAACTGGAGGCAATGAAGCCTCAAGTAAATATAGCTTGTTCCTAATTAACTCTTGAGCAACATCAGTTTCATGCTCTAACTCATTAACCTTCTTTATCATCTTGTCAACAATTTTTCGCTCTCTGGAGCTAAATGCAGTCTCTAAAAGTTCATCTAACTCATTAATGGCATCCAATGCAGCAGCCGAAGTCTTAATACATAACTTCGATAAATCTATAAAGTCATCTGCAAACTCTTCAGGAAAAACCATCTTTCGGGACATCATTAACCCTGCAAGATCTTTCGTAATGTTTGCGATTGAATCCTGAATCAACAATACATCTAACAAATCCCTTCTTGAAAAGGGCATCATGAAAGTGCTAGGGAGATTCATTCTTAATTTCTTCTTCAGCACATCAGCTTTTTGTTCTCTCTTGCCAATTGAAATATGAGTGATTTCTGCTTTTTCCCAGTCTTCAGCCTTAGCAGCCTTAGCAAATACACCAAAGTCTTTAAGGCAAGAGTGCACTTGCTTCATATGCTTTTGAAGTGGGCTTATGGGTGACTTGCCGAATAAGCTTGTGATATTGTCTTTTCCAGTCATAACTCTAATCTACTCCTAATAGTTTAAAAGTTTAAAAACACTACAAAACAATACAAAATTTCTGACTTTCTATGTCAAAAAATGCGAATTATAAGTTAGAATTTTTGACACTATGTATCTTTTTATAGCTACTAACAAATAGATATAATTTAATTCAATACAATCATTATAACTGACATAAAAAATGCCCATATATTAAGTTTTTTTTAATCACCTTTTTTTTTGGGGTTGAATTTTTTTAGTACTTTATGGTTTGTCTTTAAGAACCAAAGTTTGAATGACAGGCAATAATTTGTTTTTAATTTCCTCAAAACAAATTTCAAAGGCCTCATAGCCTTCTCCATCAGGATCATCAAAACCCAAATGAACGACAGGAGTATTTCCTGGAAATACTGGGCAGGTTTGATTGGCATTCTCGCATACAGTAACAACCAAATCAAAAGATAAATGCATCACCGACTCGATGACCTTAGAGTGGTAATCATCACTCCAAATATTCTTCGCTTGGAGGATTTTTTTTGCGTTTGGGTTTACCTTTCCACTTGCAGAAACCCCACTAGAATAAGCTAAAACTTTGCCTTCAAACTGACTATTGATGAGTGCCTCAGCAATGATGCTACGACAACTATTTCCAGTACAGAGGATTAAAACTTTTTTAAGCATAAGTCATGATTAATTTTCTGATTTAAAGATTTTTAAAAAAACCATTGATGCAGCCATAGCGCCTAGACACGTAGCCAAAATATATATCCATAGGTGCTCAAAATTACCGCTAACAATAGCAGGTCCGATGCTTCTAGCTGGATTCATACTAGCTCCAGTAATAGGGCCTGCAAACATTGACTCAAGCCCCACTGTCAGTCCAATTGCTAGGCCTGCAAAATCTTTTGTAGCTTTACCATGAACAGCAGAAGAGCAGATGACAATCATCAAGATAAATGTCAATATAAACTCAAAACCAAAAGCTTGTGATTCAGAGCCCCTAGGCAATGTTGAACCTAAATAGCTCACCTCAGATACGCTATTAAAGTTTTCATTCAAGAGAAAATATAAACAAATGCTAGCGAGTATTGCTCCAAAAACTTGGGCAGAGATATATGGGATTACATTTTTTCGATGAAACTCACCCATTGTCCAAAAAGCAATCGTCACTGCAGGATTAAAATGTGCCCCAGAAACATGAGCAAAGCTATAAATCAGTGCAACGATTACGAACCCAAACGTCATTGCAATCCCCACGTGGCCGATTGCATTCGCGATATCATTAATCATGATAGCGCCAGTTCCAGCAAATACAAGAATGAAGGTGCCCAAAGACTCAGCCGCTAGTTTTTTATACATTTAGGTTCTCAGTCGTTTATAGATAAGATTTATGAATATCATAAATTTAAAAAGTTACATAAATATTACAAAAACTTTTTTTAATTTGGCCTGTAAAGGCATAAAGGGTAACATTATACAAATATTCAAAAAATTAACCCAGATATTGTCTCTTTTTAAATAGATTTTTTAGTCAATCATTAAGATGAATACTGCCATTATTTTAGCCGCTGGTCAAGGCACAAGAATGAGGTCAAAAACTCCTAAGGTGCTCCACAAAGTTGGTGGAAAATATTTGCTGCAGCATGTTATAGATGCATCAAAAGAATCTGTTGGAGAAATCAATGTAATTGTCGGTCATAACTCTGAGCTAGTAAAAGAAGCAATAATTGATAGCAAAATTAATTGGGTGCTCCAAGAAGAGCAACTTGGAACTGGGCATGCTGTTCAGCAAGCCACTCCCTTCATTGAAGATGAATCAATATGTTTGATACTTTATTCAGATGTACCACTACTTAAGAGGACAACTATTAAGCAATTAATAAATAAAGCAAACTCATCAGGCTTTTCACTCTTGAGTGTCCTACTTGAAGAGCCTTATGGCTATGGACGAATAATTAGAGATTCTAATGGATCAATTCATTCTATCGTTGAACAAAAGGATGCAAATCAGGATCAGCTCAAAATTAATGAAATTAATACCGGAATCATGGCAATCAAAGGCTCACTATTGAAGAAGTATTTGAGTGAATTGCAGCCTAATAATTCTCAGGGAGAATTTTATCTAACCGATATTGTTGAAAAAGCTGTCAAAGATAATGTTAATATTGCCTCATTAATATGCGAGAGTGATTCCGAGGTCATGGGTATAAATGACAAAAAACAACTTTCTCAAGCTGAGAGGGCTCATCAATCTAGTCAGGCTGAAGAATTGATGTCATCAGGACTAACCATTATGGACCCAAAACGTTTTGATTGTCGCGGCAAAATAAATTTTGGAAATGACTGTGTTGTCGATATAAATGTCATCTTTGAGGGGAATAATGATTTAGGTAATAATGTTGTAATTTCGCCTAACTGCATTATAAAAGATTCTAAAATCGGCGATAATACTCATATATTGCCAAACTCAATTATTGAAAATGCCTCTATTGGTTCAAATACATCTATTGGTCCTTTTGCAAGAATTCGACCTGATACAAGTATAGGAAATCATTCAAAGATCGGTAACTTTGTTGAGATAAAAAAATCTAACGTTCAAAACAATTCTAAAATCTCTCATCTCAGCTACATAGGTGACAGCAAAATTGGAAATGATGTAAATATTGGTGCTGGAGTTATTACCTGTAATTATGACGGCTCCAATAAACATCAAACTGAAATTAATGATGGCGCCTTTATAGGATCTAATAGTCAACTCGTAGCTCCTGTTACTATTGGCGAAAACGCAACGATTGGAGCGGGATCAACTATTACTCAAAATGCGCCAGATAATAAACTCACCCTGAGCAGAAACAAGCAGTCGACCATCGATAAATGGAAGCGACCAACCAAGAAATAGTTTAGCTCACAATGCTGAATCTCCCTAAAAACGTATGGATTTTGACTGCCTGTCAATCACTATTCATGTCTCTCAGTGTTTTTATGGTATTCGTTGCAGGAATTATTGGGAGTGAACTCTCTCCAACAAAAAGCCTATCAACTCTACCTGTTGCTACTATCGTTGTTGGAACAGCAATGAGCGTCATTCCTGTGATACGTCTTATGTCGATCTTTGGTAGAAAAAAAGTTTTTTTAAGTGCATGCGTTTATTCAATCATGCTAATTGGCCTTTGCATTTTTTCTATCTCAGAAGAAATATTCTTTCTGTTTTGTTTTGCTAGTTTTTGCCTTGGTGCTTCAGTTGCGACAATGATGCAATTTCGATTTGCAGCCATTGAGAGCGTTACTCTCGAGCAAAGACCATCAGCTACTGCGGTTGTTCTTTTAGGCGGCTTAATATCTGCATTTCTTGGAACAGAAATTGCAACTATTGGAAAACATTTCTTCGATACTGACTTTGCAGGATCCTTTGTTCTATTGGCTATTCTTTTCATAATTGCATTTGTATTGATGATTTTTTTTGAGCCAACTACAAAATTTAAAGAACAAATAGAAAAGTCAAAACGACCCATAATGGACATAATTAAGCAGGGATCTTTTGTTGTTGCTGTATCAGCCGCAACAACTGGATATGTTGTCATGAGTTTTATTATGACTGCAACGCCCGTGAGCATGCACGTTATGGATGGACATTCTCTTCATCACACCAAACTCGTTCTTCAAAGCCATGTAATAGCAATGTTTCTACCCTCTCTTTTTACAGCCTATCTGGTCAAATATATTGGATTAACAAGAATGATGTTGTTGGGTGTTGTATTGTTATTTATCTCGGTATTTATTGCTTTTATGAGTCATTCACTGATAAATTATTGGTGGTCTCTTGTTTTACTTGGCCTAGGATGGAACTTTCTATTTATTGGAGGAACGAACCTTCTTCCCCAGGCCTACAATGAGAACGAAAAATTTAAGGCTCAATCTATTAATGACTTCTTAGTATTTGGTTTTCAAGCATTTGCAGCTCTCTCTGCAGGATGGTTTGTTTTTAATTTTAGCTGGGAAGTTGTTCTCTTATCAGTTCTCCCATTATTATTATTACAATTCATTATCTTAATATGGTGGTTTTTAAAAAAACCTAGCTAGTCATTTTTTGTATATAATCCAGAAAAAACTTGGAGTTTAAGATGTTTAAAGTAGAGCCATTAACGCCCTCAATTGGCGCACTGATTTCTGGGGTATCACTTAATAATCTAGACTCACACAGTGTCGATCAAATCTATGAAACACTCATAAAACATCAGGTGGTTTTTTTTCGAGACCAAGATTTATCGCCTGAATCTCATATGAAACTAGCAGAAAGCTTGGGTGACATTGACCCTGGACATCCAGTCTACCCTCATGTTGATGGATTTCAAAGCATTGTTCTTCTGAGAAATGATGCAAATAATAAACCTGACACAGCTGACTGGCATAAAGATTTAACCTTTAAGCCAGATCCTCCTTTTGCAAGCATCCTCCATGGAGTCAAAGTTCCAAAGTCAGGTGGGGATACGCTTTGGGCGAGCATGAGTGCCGCTTATGATGAATTACCAGATGGCTGGAAAGACTACCTGAATGATCTTGAGGCAATCCATGACATGGGAACTTTTAGAAATGATTACCTTAAAGATGGAGGAGTTGAGTCTGTTAATGATGCCCTTAAGAATGTTGGTTCAGCAGTTCATAAGGTCATTGAAACTCATCCAGTTTCTGGACTAAAGTATATTAATGTTAACCAATCTTTTACTCGTAATATTGTGAATGAGAATCAAGGCCCAAGTGATCATATCTTGCAATTCTTATATCAACATATAAACAAACCTGAATATCAAGTTAGATTTCACTGGGAAGATAACTCAGTTGCCATTTGGGATAACCGTATAACTCAGCACTACGCTGTATGCGACTATTTACCAAACTTTAGACACATGCAGCGCATTACAGTCATCAACGATAAAAGAGCGCAGGCTCATGAATAATTAAAGATGGTTAAAGCCCTGCTCTAAGTCTTCAATTAATTTCTTTGTTTCTTCAAGTCCAATACTCAATCGGATTACATGCTTTCCATCATGAAGCCATTGACCATCTCGCTTGTATGGTCTAGCAGTCAAGAGGCTTTTATAACCTCCCCAACTGAACCCGAGGGCAAACATATTAAGTGAGTTTATAAACTTAGCCATTTGATTGTCTGAATATGGCTCCTTGAATGTGAATGAAAATAATCCTGATGCGCCCAAAAAGTCTCTTTTCCACAAAGCATGTTGAGGGTGAGACTCCAAACCTGGATGAATTACACAATCGATAATGTCCTGTTTTTCAAGCCAGTGAGCAACCTCAAAAGCTGACCTCTCATGCTCTTCTAGTCTGACTTTAAGTGTTCTTAGCCCCCTTAAAGCATAATAACAATCCTGAGGGTTTGTATAATTTTCAACTGTATGAAAATAGTTTTTAAATTCATCAGCATATTTTTTATTAACAGTTGCACAGCCCATTAAAACATCAGAATGTCCACAGATATATTTTGTAACTGATTGAATCACTACATCAGCACCTAAATCTAGCGACTTGAGATAGAGAGGTGTAGCCCAGGTGCTATCGATGATTATCATGACATCGTATTTTTTTGCAACTTTGACTATCTCGACTATATCTTGAATTTCAAAAGTATTTGAACCGGGCGACTCTAAGAAAATGAGCTTTGTTTTATCATTAATATAATGACTAATTTCCCCACCAATATTTGACTCAACAAGAGTTGTCTTAACATTATATTTTGCTAGTATATTATGGCAAAATCTTTTCGTTGGACCGTAAACATTATCACAAAGTAAAATCTCATCGCCACTTTGGGTAAATGCCATCAGTGTATTAGTTATAGCATTAATGCCTGAAGGAAAGGCATAACTTCTATGGCCATTTTCCAGTTCACAAATCGCTTCTTCAAAAGCTTTCTGTGTTGAAAGTCCATGCGTACCATAATCTACTCCAGGATAGTTGCCCTCAAGAGCCAACTGCATATCCTCGAAGTTTTCAAATAAAACCGTAGAACCACTTTGAACATCAGGATTAATTGTTTTTATTTTTCGACCGCCATACTTCAGGGTATAGTCAGTCCAACCAACATTATTATTTTTCTTAGACATAGAAATAAATGTATAAAGAATTGGCAGACATCATAGGAGGAATTTAATGCTTTGTCCAGTAATTTCCAAATCTATTGATTAGATAACTATTAATTGACTTTCCGCGGGACAATAAATTGCTGACTTACAAGGAAGATTAAAAACATCGCTCAGCACTTCCTTATATTTTTTAATCTGGGATTGGTGCGCATCCTTTTGTCGCTTTATAAATTCATCAATAGTTTCATTCTTATTCAGTGAGGCTGTTTTAAAATCAATAATCCATAAAATTCCATCATCAATAAATAATCGATCGATAACAACTGAATGTTTTGAATTTCTATACTCTGCCTCTACCTCTGTTGAATCTCTATACTTAAAAATCCATTCAAAATTATCGTCATGCTGAGTTTTTGAAAGTATATCTAGAATTGAAGTTGTATATGATTTTAGCAATTTAGATGGAGCCCCCATTTCTCTGAGCCTTGTTTCAACTGCTTTATCTGATGGATTAAATTCTCCAAGCTCTAAATAATGGTGGACAATTGTTCCAAGCGCACTTTGATATATCAAATCAAAAGATTTTGGATGATTTTTTTGATCATCAGTTTTCCCAATACCTTGATTGGAAAGAGAGTCAAGCGTTTTGACTCTTAAAAGTTTAGGTGCGGTTATTTCTAGTGAATTTTTATCACTCTGATTGATATCGAAATCTAAGTCTAATTCATCCTCATAATGCTCACTTAGCAAAGAGAGAAATGATCCGCTCGTAGCCTTTCCAGCTTTTGATACACCGCCAAATAAGTAAACCTTTTTCTTAGCTCGGCTCATAGCAACATAAAGAAGTCTCATTAATTCAAAATGTGATTGTTCCTTATTTAAATATTGCAAATAAAGGTAAGTCTCATTCTCTTTGTTTTCAGCGGAAGACTTGATTGGTGACAATAAAACTTTACTTTCTGGGAATTCTTGAATTTGCATTAAAGGAAGGCTGTCGCTTTTTCCTTTTTTACCAAGTCCCGGAATAATTACAGTATCAAACTCAAGGCCCTTCGCCTGATGAATAGTCATTAACTTTACATTTGAGGGGTTGGATGGCGCATAGAGTTCTTGTAGCATTGAATCAATAGCCTTAACATTTAAGTTTTGATTCATCTCACAATAGTTTAATAATTCAAGAAACTGGGTCTTTATTGTTCTTTCTATTTTTGTGAGCTCATTGTCATTACATAGCTGGCTTAATGCATAAGTGAAGCGCTCAACAAAAGAAAACATACCTTCTGCAAAAATCGCGTCTCTTGTTGCTAGAAAGAGATGCGAACCTCTTTCAATTCCCTCTGCACTCATGCCTTTTATAGACTCTAAATCCATCAGCTGAGAAAAAATTGTTTGATCATTCGACTCACTTAAAATTAGTAAGTCACATAATCTCAAGCCGCACCATGGAGACCTCAGTATAGATAGCCAAGCTAGCTTATCCCCTAAGCTCAAAAGTGCCCTAGATAAGCTCAACAAATCTCTTGTAAATAAGTTAGACCTTAAATTTTCGGTTTTTATAGACTCAAAATTGATATTATTTTTTTTTAGAATTGAAGAAATTTGCTTAAGGTGAGACCTTGATCTTACAAGAATGGCGATCTCCTTCTGAGGGCTCTCCAAAAGAGATTGGTTGATAATTTTGTATATTTCATCGGCCTCCTCTAAATCATTATTAGGCCCAAATGGGTAAAATGAAACTGCCTCCTTTTGCTCTACCCTAGAAAATGAATTTGAGGGGGAGTATTGAATTGCCCCCTTAAGTAAATCATCATTGTCAGGAAAAATCTTTGAAAAAATTTCATTATTCTTTTGAACAATACTTTCATTAGATCTAAAGTTTGTATTTAGAATTAAAGATTTAATCTTGAGGTTACTAATTCCATTTCGAACAGCATTAATAAATATCCCAACCTGTGATTCTCTGAATCTGTAGATTGACTGCATTGGGTCACCAACCAAAAACATAGTTCTTCCATCATCCTGCTGCCAACCTTCAATCAGTCTTTCAATTAAATTTAATTGTGAGTATGATGTATCCTGAAACTCATCAATCAGAATATGTTTAATTTGATAGTCCAGTAATAAAGCAATATCGCTGACTTGCTCACGACTATCCAAAGCGTTTATTGCCTGAATATTAACTTCTGAAAAATCCTGCAAACACTCCTGTTCAAAAATTATCTTTAGCTTTGCAACGCTTAACTTTAGTACTTGGATGATATCCGATATAGATTGTTTAATCGAATCTGAGAAGTTATTACTTGGCAAATACTCTAGATTGATGAGCAGTTCTTTGAACTTTAGATTGGGTTCAAGCCCTTCTATGATTTCTTTAAACTTTGCCTTTTCGTCTTTTAATTCAGGAGTGAAGCCAATTTTTACATCAACCCTCTTTCTCCAACTACCATTATTCTTTGTTATTAAGAGTTCTGAAATAATTTTCCACTCATCTACATCACTAGCTTCTGTTCCAGGAAAACTGTTAATTTTGGATACTTCCTCCCTTACATTCTCTTTAAGAAGATTGAAAAAATTAGGACCAAGTGTTTTTTCTGCATGAAATCTTAGAACCTCAAGATGTTCGGTAATCAACTGATTTGAGAAAGCCTCTAAATGACTTACATCTAAAGCACTCTCTGAAAATATTTTTGGTAACCATTGCTCCCTTTTTGCAAGCATTTGCTCAATAAGCCTATAGAACCTCTCAATATCATTGTCAAGATAAAGCAAAACTGATGAAATAATTTTTTGATATTCATCATCCTCTATAAGCAGCAATGTATCTTCTGCAGCCTGACGATATATTTTTTCATACTCAAAAGAATCAACCATGGTTCTTGGCGGTATCAGCTGGTCAAGAGATGGAAATCTAGATACTATTAAATTAGATAACGAATCGATAGTAATAATTTTAAGACGAGAAGAGTGATTAATAAGATCCCAACCCCTTCTTTTAGATTGTTTTAATACCTCACTAGCAAGATCATAAGTTTTCCTTTGATATTCTTCCAAAGGCGGCTTTTTTTTAGCTCGATTTAGAGAGCTAATAATACGGTGCTTTAGTTCATCCACTGCTCTATTCGTGAATGTCATAACAAGAATATTTTCTGGCTCATCTGCTGTGCCAAGTAATTTTAAATATCTTTGTGTAATCAGTTCAGTCTTACCTGAGCCTGCAGGAGCCTGAACAATGAATGAGCTACTTAAGTCTAATGCTTTGTCTCTTTGTTTTTGATCATTCACATTGATTCTGGTGCGCTCACCCCAAGAATTGATAGCCCATTTATGAGAATTTGTCTGGTCGCATGGATTAGTGATAATCTTGCTTGAGTAAGATGTTTGTCTTCTACGATAAACTTACAAGCGTTATAGTAACTATGAAAATGAGTTGATAGGTCTCTAAGATAATAAGCAAGCTGATGTGGCTCATATTGTATTGCCGATGATTCTAAAACACTCTTGTATCGGCTAAGCTCTTTGATAATATTTTTTTCAATCCCTTCAGTAAGAAGGGACAAATTAGCCTGACTATGATCTACCTCCATCTCTTTTTCATTAGCTTGCCTAAATACTGAACAAATTCGAGCATGGGCATACTGAATATAGTAAACAGGATTTTCATTTGTTTTTGATTTAGCCAAATCTAGATCAAAATCCATATGTTGCTCGGACTTTCTGAGTATATAGAAAAAACGCGCAGCATCATTCCCCACCTCTTTCCTAAGGTCCTCAAGAGTAACAAAAGAGCCGCTTCGAGTAGACATTTGAACCTTACTACCGCCCCGATAAAGGTTTGCAAACTGAACTAATAGAATCTCAAGTTTATCTGGACTATGGCCCAATGCGTCAATTGACGCCTTAACTCTTGAAATATATCCGTGATGGTCCGCTCCCCAAACATTGATGATTTTGTCATACCCTCTCTCAAACTTATCAAAATGATAGGCGATATCCGAAGCAAAGTATGTATGATTTCCATTATCACGCACAACAACCCGATCTTTTTCATCTCCATAGTTTGTTGTCTTAAACCACAATGCTCCATCCTTCTCATACACTTTCTGACTTTCCTTTAATTTGGAGATGCATGACTCTGAAAGGCCAGTATCAATCAATGACTGCTCTGAAAACCATTTTTCAAACACCACCCCAAATTCAGATAAATCACTTTTTATGCCGCCCAGAATACTCTCGATTCCAACTTGAAATATAGCCCTGAAGCTATCACCCAAAATAGATTTAGAATTCTCAATCAGCCCATCGATATGAGACTCCTTATCGCCACCCTCTGATCCATCTTTAGATACATTAGCAAAAATTAAATCCAATTTTTTATAGAATTCTTCTCCGCTAGTGTCGTAAATTACTTGAGCGATGTCTTTGATATACTGGCCTTGATAGCCATTATCAGGAAATCTTAAATTCTCTCCACAAAGAGACAGATAACGTAAGTAAATACTCACAGCCAAGATGTCCATTTGCCTTCCGGCATCATTCACATAATATTCATTATCAACCTTGAAACCGACCGCTCTTAGCAGGTTGGAAATAGTTGCGCCATAGGCTGCACCTCTACCATGACCAACATGAAGAGGCCCAGTTGGGTTTGCGGATACATACTCTAAGAGCACTTTTTTCCCTTGCCCAATTTCTGAACTACCATACAAAGCCCCCTGATCAATAATTTCACTTACCACTGATGAGCTTGACTCATCTGAAATAAAGAAATTAATAAAGCCCGGACCTGCAATTTCAATTTTATTTATGAAACTTGACTCTTCTAATTGATCTACGATGATTTTTGCTAAATCAACTGGTTTCATTTTTGCTTGTTTGGAGAGCATTAGTGCTATGTTGGTAGCATAATCTCCATGACTATTGTCCTTTGTATGATCGAGTCTAACATTTGGCGGCATTTCAATTAAGATGCCTTTAGAAATTAAATCCTGAATGCACTTTTTAATTAAATCTTGTAATTGATCTTTCATATTGCCCAGTTATTAATTTCTTTTAAATTTGAGGATTTAATTTTAATTTATATGAGTTAATTGCCAATACCAAATTATACTTTTAGCATCCAAATGAATGCATCAACATTTAAGCTAGTGGGCCTCTTGCCAGTTTGACCCTATTCCTACATCCACTTCAAGGGGTATGCTCAACTTCAAGGCATTGGACATTAGCATTTTTAAGTTCTTTGCATATTCATCTGCCATTATTGATTCAAGTTCAAAGACAAGTTCATCGTGAACTTGCATAAACATCTTTATTTCATGGCCTTCTTTGTCAATCCAAGCCTGAATATCAAGCATGGCTTTCTTTATAATGTCAGCCGAAGAGCCCTGCATGGGAGCGTTAATTGCAGTTCTGAGAGCGTGCTGCTGAAGCATTTTATTTTTTGAATTAATTTGAGGGAGATACAACCTCCTTCCAAGAACTGTTTCAACATAACCTTGTGATTTTGCCTTTTCTTTGGTCTCCTCCATAAACCTCAAAACACCAGGATAGTTTTCAAAATAACCGTCTATGTATTGCTTAGCTTCAGTTCTAGAGACATCAATCTGCTTAGCCAAACCAAATGCGCTCATTCCATAAATCAAACCAAAGTTGATAGCCTTAGCCTTTCGACGCTGATCCTTGGTAACCATTGAAATATCAGTTCCAAAAACTTGTGCAGCTGTAGAGCGATGAACATCTTCGTTATTATTAAATGCCTCAATAAGGTTTGAATCTCCTGAGATATGCGCCATAATTCTTAATTCAATTTGGGAATAGTCGGCAGCAAGAATAACATTCCCCTTATCAGCAATAAATGCCGACCTGATTTGTGCGCCTTGCTCTGTTCTAATTGGAATATTTTGAAAATTTGGCTTTGAAGAGGAGAGCCTTCCAGTAGCAGTCACTGCTTGATGATAGGACGTATGGAGACGGCCAGTTCTTCGATTTATTTGCCTTGGTAGTGCCTCAAGATAAGTTGAATTAAGCTTCGTTAAGGTTCTATAGGACATAATCAAGTCAACGAGCGGGTGATCCAATAACTTTAATGCCTCTTCATTTGTTGAGGGCTGTCCTTTTGCTGTTTTCTTTTTAGGTTCAAGCCCAAAACCTTCCTCGCTAAACAAAATTTGTTGAATTTGTTTTGGTGACTCAAGATTAAATTCATCTCCTGCAATCTCATGTGCCTTAGTTTGAATTTTTATCATTTCTGCCTTAATCTCATTTTGCTGATTTAATAGAGACATTTCGTCAAGCAATGCGCCATTCCTCTCTAATCTCAACATAACCTTAATTAAAGGAAGCTCTATAGTCTTATAAAGCGCTAATAATTTAGGAAAACTCTGAAGCTTTGACTCAAATAAATTATTAAGCTCATTGGTGACAATGACATCTTCACATGCATAAGGCATAGCATCTTCAATGCTAACTTGATTGAATGTCAGTTGTTTTTTACCACTTCCAGCTACATCTGAATAATGAATAGTTTCATGGCCAAGATAATGAAGTGCAAGATCATCCATATTATGACGACTCGCAACTGAATCTAGACAATAGGATTTAACCATCGTATCGTCTTTAATGCCATTAAGGTTAATATCTACGTTAGCTAAAACATGGGCATCATACTTTAAATTTTGACCAATCTTGCCAATTGACGAACTTTCCAAAATGGGCTTCAGAGATGACAAAACATCCTGTCTTTTTAACTGAATTGGAGCATCCAAATAGTCATGAGCAACTGGCAAATAATAACTATTTTTTTCAACTAAGAATACAAATCCAACTATTTGTGCCTCCATATAATCGAGACTATTGGTCTCCAAATCAAAAACAAAAGATTCACTTGAGGAAAGTTTTGATAGTAAGCTCTCAAAACCATCTTCGCTCAGAATCAGCTCTTTTGTGTAATCTTCTAAAGACAATTTTGAATCAATACTCTCAACCTTATCTTTTTCTTGATCATTTTCAACAGATTCCTTTACTTTAGATGCTCTCTGATCATCTAATTGTTTTAGCCACATAGAGAAACCATACTCTTTATAGAGCGCTATCAATTCTTCAGTATTTTCTCCAGGCTCATCATCAAAAATATTAAAAGGTAATTCCACATCAAATTTTAGTTTCACTAATTGATAAGAAAGGTCTAACAAATCAAAAGACTCCCTAAGCTTTTCACCAACTTTTCCACCAATTTTTTCTGCATTAGCTTTGACTCCATCTATATCATCATAGAGTTCAAGCCATTTTGCAGCAGTCTTTGGGCCAACACTAGGAACACCTGGAATATTGTCAGAGGAATCCCCAGTTAGTGCCAATAAATCAAGAATTTGATTGGGCCTTACACCCATTTTTTCTTTAACATCGCCCTCAGAAAAGAGCTTCCCCTTCATATCTAATTGCTTTACATTGCCACCTACCAACTGGAAAAGATCTTTATCGCCGCTAGCAATGATAGTTTCAATGCCTTTATCATTTGCAAATTTTGATAAAGTAGCAATCACATCATCAGCCTCAACCCCCTCTTCACATAAAAAGTGAAAGCCCATAGCCCTTACAATTTTATATAAGGGTTCAATCTGTACAATTAGGTCATCGTGAGCTGGGCTTCTATTTGCCTTATATTCAGGAAAAATTTCATGGCGAAAGTTAGTGCCTTTTGAATCAAAGACCATGATCAGTTTTGCTCCTTGATATTTTCTTTGTAAATGCTTGATTGCATTGACAACTCCAAACATAGCACCTGTAGGAAAGCCACTATCATTAGTAAGGTTTTGAGAAATAGTCGAAAAATAGGAACGGAATAAAAATGCTGTTCCGTCTACTAAAATGAGAGGTGAATTCATATCTAAATTTTACATCTAAACTTGGGTTTAATTCTTTGAAACTGGATTAAGAGTTTATTATTCCTATGTATTTATTTTGGGCTTGAAAGTAAAAATTGTTAGATAAAATATACTGATGCAAGACACACTCATCACTGTCAACAATATAAGCCTCAACCACAATGGAAAAAATATACTTGATGATGTCAGTTTTAAACTTCATCAGGGTGAGTTTATAACGCTTATTGGACCAAATGGTGCAGGAAAAAGCTCTTTAATTAAAATTTTACTAGGTGTCATTAAACAAGACTCTGGTAATGTATCTTTCAATGACAAGGTAAGGCTTGGCTACACGCCACAAACCTTCACTGCTAACCCTTACATACCCATATCTGTCAAGGATTTTCTGACTTTAAACCAGAAATTAGAATCAACATTTATGCAACAAACTTTTGATTTGACAGGTATAAACGAATTATTACAATTACCTTTAAAAAATCTTTCTGGTGGTGAATTGCAGAAAGTTTTATTGACTAGAGCCTTACTCAATAAACCTAATATCTTAATACTAGATGAGCCTGCACAAAATTTAGATGTTGATGGACAAATGCAGCTATACAAACTCATCCAAGACATTCATCAACAGCAGAATTGTGCAGTTTTGATGGTGTCTCATGATCTCCATCGAGTTATGAAGGAATCGACTCAAGTTCTGTGTTTGTATCACCATATCTGCTGTGAAGGCCTTCCAGAATCGATTTTAAAAGATGAAAAATTTAATGACCTCTTTGCAGATCAAATAAATGACTTAATGGCAACATATGAACATCATCATAATCACCATCATGAGCATTAGATAATTTCAATTCATTTGTAAATGATATAATCCCCCCTTTTTTTTAAGTTAAAAATATGAAAGAAATTATTGAATCGGCTTTCGAAGACAGAAATCATTTGACACCTGATACTGCAAGTTCTGAAGTCAAAGAAGCTGTCAATGAAGCAATACATCTTCTAGACTCAGGAAAAGCAAGAGTAGCCGAACAAAAAGGAGTAGGCAATTGGCAAGTCAACGAATGGTTAAAGAAGGCAGTCCTTCTCTCATTCAGACTAGCTGATAACGTGCCGATGGCTGCTGGATTTACTCAATACTATGACAAAGTACCCTCTAAATATGCCGCTACAACTGAAAAGGAATTTCAAGCTTCCGGCGTTAGGGTGGTTCCCCCAGCAACAGCAAGAAGGGGGTCATATGTTGCCCCTAATACTGTTTTAATGCCTTCTTATGTCAATATAGGTGCCTATGTAGACTCAGGAACAATGGTTGATACCTGGGCAACTGTTGGCTCATGTGCTCAAATTGGAAAAAATGTTCATCTTTCAGGTGGTGTCGGTATTGGTGGTGTTCTAGAACCGTTGCAAGCCGCTCCAACAATCATTGAGGATGATTGTTTTATTGGTGCAAGATCTGAAGTTGTTGAGGGAGTCATTGTTGAGGAAGGGGCAGTTATATCTATGGGCGTTTATATTGGTCAATCAACGAAAATATTTAATCGAATGACTGGTGAAGTGACTTATGGTCGAATTCCAGCCGGATCAGTCGTTGTTTCAGGCAACTTGCCTTCTTCTGATGGCAGCTACTCACTTTATTGTGCAGTTATAGTTAAACAGGTGGATGCTAAGACACGCTCCAAAGTCGGAATTAATGAGCTTCTTAGAGGTATTTAAACTTACCTTTTTCGGATAATAAAAAACCCGCGCAAAGGCGGGTTTTTTATTGAACTATTAAGCTATGTTACCTTGTAAAGATTTTATAAATTAACCCCGCTGCAATAAGTCCTACCAAGTTAGCAGAGCCCATCGCGCTAATAATTTCAATCAAGCTGCCAGTTACATCGCCAGGAAGGAATGCAGCATCGGCGCCAAAGATTATTTGAACAACTACAGCAAGTGCGATTACAGCAACGCCTGCTTCAGTCAATTTTTTTGCCCAACCAATTACGTTGTCTAACATATCTTCTCTCCATTTGTTTAAATAAAACCAGCATCACTACCGATTGATGGACTTTTTATAGTATCAATTTAGTTATGTCAAGTTTTCTGAGTTGCATTTTTGGGAAAAAACCCTCAATCTGTTGCATTAATAGGACTTAAGCGTCCAAAAAGAAATATTTCAAAATAAATAAAAAACCCGCCTTACGGCGGGTTTTTTATTGAGTTAATATGGAATGTTTACTTGGAAAAGATTTGGTATAACAATCCAGCTGTGACCAATCCAACTAAGCCAGCAGCACCAAGTGATCCAATCAAACCCATAAGAGTAGCGACAACATCACCAGGAAGGAATGCCACGCTTGAACCAAAGATTACTTGTACTACGATTGCAAGTGCTACAAGACCTACACCTGCTTCAGTTAATTTTTTTATCCAATTAGTTACATTACTTAACATATTTTCTCTCCATTAATTATAAAGATAACCAGCATCTTTGCCGATTGGTGCACTTTTTATAGTAACGAAAACTGAGTGTCAAGTTTTATTGATGAAAAAAAACTAAAAATTAAGCAAAAATGGCTATAAAAAGCCAAAAAGTTGCAAAAAAACAACAAAAATTAGTCTTAAATTGCTACTGACAAGAAAATCCCTGCAAATGCAGTCATACCAATGTAATTGTTATTAATAAAAGCCTCGAAATAATGCTCATTTTGACGTTTTTTTATCAAAAACTGGTGATAAATCATAAAAAAACAAATAATAATTAATGAAAAATAGTAAATTTGTCCCAAATTAAAGAAACTTCCAATACTTAAAAAAATCAAAATAAGAAGAATTTGAAGGAAGGCAATAACTATATGATCATATTTTTTAAACAAAATTGCTGTCGATTTCACGCCAATTTCTATATCTTCATCACGATCTGCCATAGCATAAAGCGTATCGTAAATGAGAGTCCAGACTACCGAAGCAATAAAAATAAGCCCAGCCTCCATCGGTAAAGTGTTAGTTTGTGCTGCGAAAGCCATTGGAATGCTCATTCCAAAAGCTGCCCCTAAAACCAATTGAGGGAGATTGGTCCACCGTTTTGTAAATGGATAAATCGTGGCAAGTCCAACAGCAATAAGGGATAGCTTAATCGTTAATAAATTTGTTTGAAGCACTAAAACTAATGCTAAAGTCACCAGAACTGCAAACAATATTAACGCTGACTTTGGTGAAATCTCTCCGGATGTTAAGGGTCTCTTTTGTGTTCTTGTGACGTGTTTATCAATATTTCGATCCGCATAATCATTGATTACACATCCTGCGTATTTCACTTGTAGTTGGGTTTGTAAAAGTAATTGTCTTTGCATGCAAAAATAACCGCTTTAAGCCTTTCTTTTTCATAAACTGATCGAAAGCCGCATCACCATACTTATTATCTTGTGCTACAGGATGACCAGCAAACTTAGCATGTACACGAATTTGATGGGTTCTTCCAGACTCGATAAGAACATCTACCAGTGAGGCGCTAAACTCCCCTAACTCAAAGTTCTTAACAGGGTGAAAGTGACTGACTGAATTCTTACCTTTCGAATCAATCACACTGTATCTAGAGTTTTGATAAATTGGTGCATCAACTGTATGTTTCTTTTTGCTCCAAATATTCTTTACCAATGCAGTATATCTTTTTTCTAATTGATGGTTAAGTAGCTGTTCATGCAATGACTTAAGAACAGATCTTTTTTTAGCAAGAATCAAGCATCCAGAGGTGGCACGGTCCAATCTGTGAACAAGTTCAATCGGCTCTTTATATCTTGATTTAAGTGCCTCAATGATACCAAGACTAATCCCACTCCCACCATGAACAGACATCCCATGACTTTTATTGATTACCATCAAACCTTTATCCTCATATAGAATTGAAGAATCTAGAGATTGTAAAAGCCCTTCAGAGGGCCTTATTTCTTTTTCTGTTGAGGTTCTAATCGGGGGTATTCGAATTATATCCTCGGCTTTAAGCTTATAATCAGCCTTTTTTCTTCCCTTATTAATCCTAACCTCGCCTTTTCTAATGATGCGATAAATCCGAGATTTTGGAACACCTTTGAGCTGCTTAATTAAATAATTATCAAGTCTTTGGCCCACAGAAAAATCATCAACAGTTATAAACCTAGGGGCATCATGATTAGTCATATTTTTAAGAGAAAAACAACTGGTTGAAGTTTTGAGTCGTGACTCTGGCAATCTCTGCAACACTCGAATTTCGAATCTCAGCAAGTTTCTCAGCTACATAGTAAGTGTAGGCCGGGCTATTTGGCTTACCTCTGTATGGCACAGGTGTTAGATAGGGGGAGTCTGTCTCAATCAGAATGCGATCAGATGGAATTTGTTTTGCTACCTCTCTCAAATCTTGAGCACTTTTAAAGGTAATAATTCCAGAAAAAGAAATATAAAACCCTAAGTCAAGAGCTGCTTTTGCAGTCTCCATATCCTCAGCAAAACAATGCATTACACCTTTTTTAGCTCTCTCGCTTGAAAGTATTTCAATAGTGTCATCTTTTGAATCTCTCATATGAATTATCATTGGCTTGCCAGAATCATTTGATGCAGCAATATGTCTTTTAAACCTATCTCTCTGCCAATCAGCTTGATCCTTTTTTACATGAAAATAATCTAAACCTGTCTCACCAATCGCAATGACTCGATCACTCTGAGCATACTCTAATAGCTCTTTAACAGATGGTTCTTTGCAGTGCATTTCTGTAGGATGAACTCCAACAGATGCAAAGATATTGGAATAAGATTTTGACAGATTATGAACTTGATCAAAATGCTCTAAATCAATACAAACACAAAGAAACTTAGTTACTGAAAGTTCGCTCGCATGTTCTAACATGGACTCAATACTCCCACCAAATGCATCCAAATCTACACGATCAATATGGCAATGGGAGTCAACTATTTGCATAACAAAATTATATATTAATTTCTAAAAGTGTTCTCTTATCTGATACGTATGGAACCCTCAAGGAATGAGCCTTATAGTTAACTTTTTGAAGGTTTTCTTTGTTTAAATTATCGCCCTTCATAAGTAAATACCTTCCATCACTTGAAATAAGGTGCCGAGTTTTCTCTATTGTATCAATGGTAGATGAAAAAGCTCTTGATACGATTTGTGGAAATGATTCATCATAATTAAAACTTTCAACCCTATCATTAATGACGGTTAAATTATCTAATGAAAGCTCAGTCTTAACCGTCTGCATAAATCGACACTTTTTTCCAACACTATCAATTGTGAAGACGTTAGTATTCGACCTCATAATTGCAATCACAATTCCAGGTAAGCCTGCTCCCGAACCAACGTCTAGAAGCAGACCAGGACTAATAAAAGGGACTATTGAAAGACTATCCAAAAAATGTTTTTTTATTGATTCAATTGGATCACGAATTGCGCTAAGGTTATAAACTTTATTCCATTTACCTATAAGTTCATGATAAGCGAGTAGCTGATCAGTCTGATGCTCCGAAAGTGTTAAATCCATTATCTCTGCACCCTCACAAAGTAACTTCTTTAGATTACTCACGAATGCGTCTTATAGGTCTTTAGAAATACAAGTAATATCGAAATTGATGCGGGAGTAACCCCTTGAATCCTACTAGCTTGTCCAATAGTTTCAGGCTTATACTGATTCAACTTTTGTCTTACTTCGTTTGATAATGCTTTAATTTCGCTATAGTCAATATCAGGAGAGAGCTTTGTACTCTCATTTTTACGATATTTTTCAATTTCGTCCAGCTGTCTTTTAATATACCCCTCATATTTGATTTGATTTTCAACTTGCTCAATAATGAGTTTATCTTCCAAAAATGGCTGGGCACTCTCAATCTTACTAAGTAATTTATAATTGATATTTGGTCTTTTAAGCAAAGCCTCCAAGCTATATTCATGGTTTAACTTAATCCCAAGAACTTCTTCAGCTTGTTTATCATCAGATTGAATCCAAAAAGACTTTAAGCGTTTTTTTTCGAGAGACACCTGCTCATACTTTCCATTAAAAGACTGCCAGCGATTATCGTCTATAAGGCCTAATTCTCTTGCTTGGGGTGTTAACCTTTCATCTGCATTATCTTCTCTAAGTAATAATCGGTATTCTGCCCTCGACGTAAACATACGATATGGTTCTGTTGCACCTTTAGTTGTCAAGTCATCAACCATGACACCAATATAAGATTCATCTCTCTTAGGAATCCATGCACTTTTTTCTTGCACCTGAAGAGCCGCATTAATTCCTGCAAGCAACCCCTGGGCTGCAGCCTCTTCATATCCAGTGGTACCATTGATCTGTCCAGCAAAAAATAATCCGGATATTTTCTTAACTTCTAAAGTCTGTTTTAAACCCCTAGGGTCAAAAAAATCATATTCAATCGCGTAACCAGGACGGATTATCTTTGCCCTTTCAAAACCTTTGATCGAGTTAACAAATTCCTCCTGCACCTCATAAGGCAATGAAGTAGAAATACCATTTGGATAAACCTCGTGAGTAGTTAACCCTTCTGGTTCAACAAAAATTTGATGGGAATCACGTTCTTCAAACCTAACAACCTTATCTTCTATAGAAGGACAGTATCTTGGACCTACACCCTCAATTTTGCCACTAAAAAGTGGTGAGTCTTTCAACCCATTATTAATAAATTCGTGAGTTTTAGAGTTTGTATGTGTAATAAAGCATGGGATCTGTTCAGGATGATCAGAAGCTTTGCCCATAAATGAAAAGCTTGGTAGTGGGGTATCGCCTTCTTGTTTTTGAAGAACATTGTAGTTAATTGTTCTACCGTCCAGTCTTGGCGGGGTTCCAGTTTTAAGCCTTCCAACACCTAAATCATAAGATCTTAATCTCTTAGATAAAATATTTGCAGGGGCATCTCCAGCCCTTCCTCCCTGATAGTTTTGCTGACCAATATGAATGATTCCGCCTAGAAATGTACCTGAAGTCAAAATAACCTTATCTGAAAAAAACTCAAGGCCCATTTGTGTAACTACACCTTTGACCCTGTTATTTTCTAGAATTAAATCATCTACTGGCTGCTGAAATATTGTCAGATTCTCTTGGTTTTCTACTCTCTTCCTAATTTCTGCTTTATACAACAGTCTGTCTGCTTGAGCTCTCGTAGCTCTAACTGCAGGACCTTTTGATGCATTAAGAGTTCTAAACTGTATACCTGATAAGTCTATAGCTTCAGCCATGGAGCCGCCCATTGCATCAATCTCTTTTACAAGGTGTCCTTTTCCAATCCCGCCAATGGCTGGATTGCAGCTCATTTGTCCAATAGTCTCTATGTTATGAGTAATCAACAATGTGTCTACACCCATTCGAGCTGAAGCAAGTGCAGCCTCAGTTCCAGCATGGCCGCCTCCAACAACAATTACAGGGTAATACTTACTTTGTTTCATTTTTTACATAAGTCCAAATCAAAAGACCCGATAAATCGGGCCTTTTATTATACGCATTCAGGCTATGGCCTGATAAATTTAGTCTTAGACCAAGATTAAAGCTCTATTAATACTTATAGCCTGCCTCAAAGAGAGTCTCTTGAGATGATGGCTGAGAACCAGCAACATAATCCCCTTTAGAAGCCTCTGAATTAGCTTGACATCGAGCTAATAAAGCTTTTTGACCAGCTTCTATATCTTCACCCTTCCATGCTTGCAAGCAAGATTGTTGAAGTGCTCTTCCATAAGAGAACGTTAGACTGGTAGCACTCTTATTCTCTATACTGTTCATCGTGTTCAAATAAACAGAAGCGTCTTCCTCAGTTAGACCTCCAGATAAAAACATAATTCCTGGAACCGCTGCAGGCACACATCGATTCATTGTCCTCACGGTCATCTTGGCAACCTCTTCAGACCCAGCTTTATTTTTATTATCCGCTCCTGAAACTGTCATGGAAGGCTTCAATAATGTGCCTTCTAAAAATACATTGTTTTCAGAACAAGCCTTATAAACCTCGACAAGAACTTTTTCTTGAACTTCAGCTGTTTTTTCAATGGTGTGATCACCATCCATTAGAATTTCAGGCTCAATAATTGGAACCAGACCAGATTCCTGACAAATCTTTGCATATCTTGCAAGGCCCCATGCATTCTCTTTAATTGCTAGATCCGTAGGGCAACCATCTGCAGTAATTTGAAGAACTGCACGCCATTTTGCAAATCTAGCTCCCTGTTTATAATACTCAGCAGTTCTTTCAGCAAGACCTTCAAGACCTTTGCACCAAGTTTCAACTTCGTGTCCTCCAGCCAACGGGCTGAGGCCTTTATCAACCTTAATGCCAGGAATAATGCCCAACTTCTTTATTTTAGAAACCATCGCTTCACCGTCCAGATGGTTTTGATAAAGCGTCTCTTCAAAAAGAATTGCACCACTGATAAATTCCCCAAGGCCTTCTGTTGTAAAAAGCATGCCACGGTATGCCTGGCGGTTTTCTTCAGTGTTTTCTAAATTAATTCCTGCAAGCCTCTTTCCGATAGTTGGAGTGGATTCATCCACTGCAAGCAATCCTTTACCTCTAGCAGCAAGTTGATTCGCTGTTTGCCTTAACTCTTCTTGATTATTTACCATAATATTCACCTTTTTATTTTCTATTAATAATTTCCATCACCAACACGTAAAATTTTCATCAGGTTTGTACCGCCTGATTTATCTTTATGCATCCCCTTTGTAAGAATAACTATATCTTTATCGACAACTACTGATTTTTTGAGAAGAATTTCTATAACCTTGCTATTCACATCATTCCAATCGTCTGCACTGTTTTTTTCAATGTAACAAGGATAAACACCTCTATAAATAGTTACTTTTTTTAATGTTTTGTAGTTATCAGACATCGCAAAAATTGAAATATTTGAACTAATTCTTGACATCCAAAGAGCCGTTTTGCCTGTTTGAGTAAGAGTTGCAACTACTTTTGCTCCAAGATGGTTAGCTGCATACATTGAACTCATTGCTATAGTTTCATCAATACCCTCAAAATCTTCATGAAGCCTATGGTGAGAAACTTTTGCAGTTGGGCTCTTTTCAGCCTCAATGCAGACATCACTCATTGTCTTAACTGCCTTAACAGGATTCTTGCCTACAGCAGTCTCTGCAGAGAGCATAACTGCATCTGTACCGTCAAGGACAGCATTGGCTACATCAAAAACCTCAGCTCTAGTTGGTATAGGACTAAGAATCATCGATTCCAGCATTTGAGTAGCAGTGATCACAAATCTATCATTAGCTCTTGCTAACAATATTAAACGTTTTTGTTGAGCTGGCAATTGTGGATCTCCAATTTCAACACCTAAGTCACCACGTGCTACCATGATTCCGGCAGCTTCTTGAATGATTTCAGTAATTACTTCATCCTGTAAAGATTCAGCTCTTTCAATTTTTGCGATAACGCTTGCATTAGAGCCTGCTTCCTCCAAAAGTCTTTTGGTTTCTCTAACATCATCAGCATTCACTGGAAAAGAAATTGCTACATAATCAGCGTCTGCTTTTGCAGCAGTAACAATATCTTGCTTATCTTTTTCTGTAAGAGCACTCGCACTCAAGCCGCCGCCACGTAGATTAATTCCTTTGTTATTAGAGAGGGTCCCACCTTGAATAACCTTGGTTTTGATTTTTTTTCCAGATATCTCATCTACCTGAAGAATTATTTTCCCATCATCGAGTAATAGCGTATTTCCAATACTCAAATCATTAGGAAGCTCTTTATATGCAAGACCAACTGAACCTTCATCACCATCGCTCTCAGGCAATCCAGCATCAAGAGTAAACTGACCGCCATTTTTGAGCTCAATCTTTCCTGATTTGAATGATGCAATCCTGATCTTTGGACCCTGCAAGTCCATCATCACCCCAATAAAAACATCATTCTCCTTTTCGTATTCTCTTACCTGAGCAATACGCGCGAGATGTTCTTTCTCATTATTATGCGAGAAATTAATACGCACAACATTAACGCCTGCATCCAATATCCCCTTTAAAACATCTGGTTCATCCGTGGAAGGACCTAGTGTAGCTAGGATTTTAGTTCTTCTTTTAATCATCAGTTGACTGAACTCTTTTCTCTAAAATCTCAACAACAGGCAGCTTTTTTCCCTCAAGAAATTCTAAAAAAGCACCACCTCCGGTAGAGATATAAGATATCTTATCTTCAATATTAAATTTATCCACTGCAGCCAAGGTATCTCCCCCTCCCGCGATTGAAAAAGCATCAGACTCTGCAATCGCTCTTGCTAACTCTTCAGTTCCCCTAGCAAACTGATCAAATTCGAACACACCTACAGGCCCATTCCATACAATTGTGCCTGCATTACGCATAATTTCACACAGCTCGGAAGTTGAGTTTGGTCCAATATCAAAAATCATATCATCCGGAGCCACTGCGCTGGCATTTTTACTTTCAGCAGTTGCAAATTCTGAGAACTCTTTGCCACATACAACATCGCCAGGAACAGGGATTTGACAGTGCTCCATTAATGACTGAGCTGTTGGAATTAAATCATGCTCACATAATGATTGACCAACACTATTTCCTTGTGCAGCAATAAATGTATTTGCAATACCCCCGCCCACCACAAGCTGATCAACAACCTTGGAAAGTGCGTCCAAAACTGTTAACTTTGTAGAGACTTTTGAACCTCCTACAATTGCTATCATTGGCCTCTTAGGATTATCGAGCGCCTTACCAAGTGCTTCCAACTCGCCCACTAAGAGCGGTCCTGCGCATGCTACTGGTGCAAATTTCGTTACACCATAGGTTGAGGCATGAGCCCTATGTGCAGTTCCAAATGCATCTTGAACACAGATATCACACAATGCGGCCATTTTTTTCGATAAAGCTTCGTCATTTTCTTTTTCACCCTCGTTAAACCTTACATTTTCACAAAGGACTACCTCCCCACTTTCTATCTCAATTCCATCAAGCCAATTAGACTCTAGTCTTACTTTTTGTCCTAGCAATTTTGAAAGATGCTCTGCAACAGGCTGAAGTGAGAATTTTTCTTCGAACTCTCCTGCGTTTGGCCTGCCAAGATGTGATGTGATCATTACTTTGGCTCCAGCCTTTGAAGCAGTGAGTATTGTTGGCAATGAGGCAACAATCCTTTTATCGCTTGTCACCTCACCGTTTTTAATTGGAACATTTAAATCTTGTCTAATTAAGACTCGTTTACCGTTTAAATCCAAATCGGTCATCTTAAGTAAATTCATCAAATGCTCCAACTAATTAGAAACAATTACTATTGCGAGATATGGCCTGCTAAACGGAGTAGATTGCATGTGTAACTGTACTCATTATCGTACCATGAAACCATTTTAACGAATGTATCGTCCATTGACATTCCAGCCTCTGCATCAAAAGTAGAGGCAAGAGGACTGCCAACGAAATCTGTTGATACAACCTTCTCATCGGTATAGCCTAAGACACCCTTCATTGAACCTTCAGACGCCGCTTTCATTGCCTCACAAATTGCATCATAGTCAGAGGCACTATTTAGTTCAGCAGTTAAATCAACTACAGACACATCAGAAGTAGGGATTCTAAAGGCCATTCCTGTTAATTTTCCATTAAGCTCAGGCAAAACTTTACCAACCGCCTTTGCTGCTCCAGTTGAAGATGGAATAATATTCTCTAAAATACCTCTTCCACCTCGCCAATCTTTCATTGATGGACCATCTACCGTTTTTTGAGTTGCTGTTGCAGCATGAACTGTTGTCATTAATCCCCTTTTTATGCCCCATTCATCGTTGAGGACTTTTGCGATAGGAGCCAAACAGTTAGTAGTACATGAGGCAGCCGAAATTATTGATTGGCCATCATAAGCGTCATGATTAACTCCGTATACAAACATCGGTGTAGCATCTTTTGAAGGTGCTGACTGTATAACTTTTTTTGCTCCTGCATCAATATGTGCTTGGCACCCCTCTTCTGTTAAGAAGAAGCCAGTGCAATCAATTACAAGATCTGCTCCAATATCGCCCCACTTAAGGTCTGCTGGATTTCGCTCAGCAGTTAGACGAATTTTCTTCCCGTCTATGACAAAATTATTCCCTTCAAGTACAACATCTTTACCAAACCTTCCATGAACAGAATCATATCTAAGCATGTAAGACAAGTAATCATTGTCTAGAAGGTCGTTAACTCCTACCACCTCTAGGTTATCAAAATCCTTATCAATTGCACGAAACACCATTCTTCCAATTCGACCAAACCCATTAATTCCGACCTTAATTGTCATCTTAAACTCCTAATAAAATAATTAACTTAAAACTCTATCAACTGTAGAAACTACATTTTCTACAGTAAAACCAAAATGTTTGAAGAGCTCGCCTGCAGGTGCTGACTCCCCGTAAGAACTCATTGCGACTATCCCTCCATCTAATCCAACATATTTATACCAAGACTCAGAAACGCCTGCCTCAATAGCAACTCTCTTGACTCCTGGCGTCAAAACTGAATCTTTATAATCTTGATCTTGTTCATCAAATGCATTTGTTGATGGCATCGATACGACTCGAACCTTTCTTCCAGTCATAGCTTTCGCCGAATCCATTGCAAGTGAAACTTCAGAACCGCTGGCAATGAGGATAACTTCAGGCTGACCATCGCAGTCTGAAAGAACATAACCCCCTTTTTCAATCTCTTTCAACTGAGCATCAGATCTTTCCATTGGTGTTAGATTTTGCCTAGAAAAAATTAGTGCTGTCGGTGCGTCGCCACGAAGCATGGCTACTTTCCAAGACACTGCTGATTCTATTGCATCACAAGCGCGCCAAGTTTGAAAATTTGGAATGACTCTCATCGTTGCAAGTTGCTCAACTGCCTGATGTGTTGGACCGTCCTCACCCAATCCTATAGAGTCATGAGAATAAACAAAGATGGTTCCAATCTTCATCATTGCTGCCATACGCAAAGCATTTCGCATGTATTCCATAAACATAAGGAAAGTAGCTCCATAAACTTTGAACCCTCCATGAAGGACCATGCCATTCATCATGACTGCCATTCCAAACTCTCTAACACCCCAAGAAATATAATTTCCATTGGGATTTTCAGAATTTACAAGAACGCTACCAGACCAATTAGTTAAATTTGACCCGGTTAAGTCTGCTGAACCACCAAACAACTCAGGGACAACAGGTCCCATAGCCTCAATAGCATTTTGTGATGCTTTTCTAGAGGCAATATTTGGCATATCCTTCTGAGTTTTGGCAATATATTCGTCCATCTTAGGGGAGAAATTTTCTGGTAATTTTCCGGCCATTCTTCTCTCAAACTCAGCAGCTTCTTGTGGGAAAGAAGCCCTATACGCCCTAAACCTCTCATTCCACTCCTCTTCAGCATTTTCACCCTCAGCCTTGTGATTCCAGCCATCATATATCTCTTGAGGAATCTCAAAAGGTTCGTAATTCCATCCAATATTTTTCCTTGTTAGCGCTATTTCATCATCACCCAAAGGAGCGCCATGACAATTGTGGGAGCCGGCTAGGTTTGGTGAGCCATAGCCAATAACAGTTCTCGTACAAATTAGAGTAGGCCTGTCATTAATAGCCTTTGCCTCAATAATAGCAGCATTTATAGCTTCTGGATCATGCCCATCAACATCGGCAATGACATGCCAGTTATAGGATTTAAAACGCCCAGGAACTCCTTTTTCCATCCAGTCACCAATATGGCCATCGATTGAAATGTCATTGTCATCCCAAAAGGCGATTAATTTTCCAAGTCCAAGTGTCCCTGCTAATGCGCAAGACTCATGAGACAAGCCCTCCATTAAGCATCCATCCCCCATGAAAACATAAGTGTTGTGATCTACAATAGAGTGACCAGGCTTATTAAACTGAGCAGCCAGTGTCCTCTCAGCAATGGCCATACCAACAGCGTTCGAGATGCCTTGACCCAAAGGACCTGTTGTAGTTTCAACACCATCTGCATATCCATACTCTGGATGACCCGGTGTTTTTGAGTGCAGTTGACGGAAATTTTTAAGTTCTTCGATACTCAAGTCATAACCAGTCAGGTGCAACAAAGAATAAATAAGCATAGAACCATGACCATTCGATAAGACAAAACGATCACGATCTGCCCAATTAGAATTCGACGGATTAAACTTTAAATGCTTATTCCAAAGCACCTCAGCAATATCTGCCATACCCATCGGCGCACCTGGGTGACCAGACTTAGCCCTTTGAACAGCGTCCATGCTCAAAGCGCGGATGGCGTTTGCTAATTCGAGTTGTGTAGCCATTATTAAAACCTATGAAAAATTGTGGACTCTAAATTATACATTTTTTTTCTGTCAACCCACTCTCAAAAGCCTGTATAAAGGCAACTTTGAGGAAAAAATATTCAATTGCAATATAGTATCATTATCATAATGTGATAAAAATAAGACACTAGATGTGAATGTCTAGTCCGTCTGGTTTTTTATGTATTAAAATTATACTTTTGGTGAAAAACTCTATTATTACATTTTGTGTCAAAAATAGCTGTCATCACTTCATATATCTATTTTAACGCTTCAAAAAAGGGGTCTCATGAATGAGAATGTAGTCTGGCTAAAAGATGTCGGCATGTCTGACGTTGAAAAAGTAGGTGGAAAGAATGCGTCGCTAGGAGAAATGATTAGTGGACTTGACTCTCAAGGCGTGAGAGTTCCTGGTGGTTTTGCTACAACTGCTGAGGCATTTGAATCTTTTTTAGAATATTCGGACCTCAAAAATAAAATTAACAAGCTTTTATCTGATCTAGATGTCACTAATATCCAAGAGCTTACGAAAACTGGTTTGTTAATCAGACAATGGGTTGAGGAGGCTCCATTTCCTGATGAGCTTTATCAATCAATTGTTGATAGCTATGAAAAACTTTCCAATGAATTAGGTTCAGACGTTACTTTCGCCGTACGCTCCTCAGCCACTGCTGAAGATTTACCTGAAGCCTCATTCGCTGGTCAGCAAGAGACTTATTTAAATGTAAGTGGTATTGAAGATATTCTAACTGCAGTTCGTAAAGTTTACGCTTCACTCTATAACGACCGTGCAATTTCTTATAGAGTTCACCAAGGCTTTGAGCATGAGATGGTTTCATTATCGGCTGGAATTCAACAAATGGTTCGAAGCGATATTGGCTCTAGTGGGGTGATGTTTACACTTGATACTGAGTCTGGATTCGACGAGGTTGTTTTTATTACCTCTGCATACGGACTCGGAGAAACTGTTGTTCAAGGGTCAGTCAATCCAGATGAGTTTTATGTGCATAAACCAGCCCTAAAGTCAGGAAGACCGGCAATTTTATCAAGAAGCCTTGGTTCCAAATTAATCAAAATGGTTTACGCGGAAGACAATTCCAGATCGCCTGTTGCAACGACAGAGGTTGATTACAAAGATCGACTCAAATTCAGCTTGAGTGACTCACAAATTGAAGAGCTTGCGCAGTATGCTATGAAAATCGAGTCTCACTATGGCAGAGCAATGGATATTGAATGGGCTCTTGATGGTGTGGATGGGAAATTATATATTGTCCAGGCCAGACCTGAGACAGTTAAGAGTAGACAAAGCACGCAAAATATTGAACGATATCAACTCCTTGAGACCTCTAAAATTCTCGTTGAAGGAAGAGCTATTGGGCAAAAAATTGGAACAGGAAAAACCAAAATTATTAATGATTTGTCAGAAATGGACTCTGTCAATCAAGGTGACATTCTAGTAACCGATATGACAGACCCAGACTGGGAGCCTGTTATGAAACGAGCTTCTGCAATCATTACAAATAGGGGTGGTAGAACCTGTCACGCAGCAATAATAGCCCGTGAACTAGGGGTTCCTGCAATAGTTGGCACAGGTAATGCAACTGAATTACTTCAAAATAACTCTGAAGTTACTGCATCTTGCGCTGAGGGCGATACTGGAAAAGTTTATCAAGGCAAATTGGATTTCGAGCATACATTTTCAGAAGTTGGTAACCTACCTGAAATTCCAGTAAAGATTATGATGAATGTTGGAAATCCTTCCCGAGCTTTTGATTTTGCAAGTATTCCCAATGCAGGTGTAGGACTTGCTCGGTTGGAGTTCATCATTAATAATACTATTGGTATTCACCCAAAAGCACTACTCCAGTTTGAGAGTATTCCTAGTGAATTTAAGGATGAAATTGTAAAAAGGACTTCTTGTTACAAGTCACCAGTTGACTTTTATGTTCAAAAACTGACTGAGGGCATTTCTACCATTGCAGCAAGTTTTGCTGAATCGCCCGTAATTATTCGTATGTCAGACTTTAAATCTAATGAATACTCTAACTTGTTTGCTGGTGAACTCTATGAACCCAATGAAGAAAATCCTATGATTGGATATAGAGGTGCATCGCGTTATATCTCCTCTGACTTTAGGGAATGCTTTGATCTTGAATGTCAAGCAATAAAAAACGTTAGAAACGAAATGGGGCTTAAGAATGTTGAAATCATGATTCCATTTGTTAGAACAACAACTGAAGCCTCGAAAGTTATTGACCTTTTAAAGGAGAATGGACTAGAGCGTGGTAAGGACGGCTTAAGAATAATTATGATGTGTGAACTCCCTTCAAATGCTGTGATAGCTGAAGAGTTTCTAGAGTACTTTGATGGATTTTCAATTGGCTCGAATGACTTAACACAACTGACACTTGGTATGGATAGAGACTCCGCTTTAATTGCTGATGGTTTTGATGAGAGAAATGCTGCAGTTAAAAGTATGATCACTATGGCAATAGATGCATGTCATAATAAGGGCAAATATATTGGTATTTGTGGTCAAGGTCCATCAGACCATATGGATTTTGCGGAGTGGCTTTTGGAGAAAGAAATTACTAGCATTTCACTTAATCCGGATACTGTGGTTGAAACTTGGAATAAGCTTGGCCAGCTTTAAATAATTCGACAAGTAATTATGCGAACTGTTTTTTTTATTTCTGATAGAACTGGTATTACAGCAGAAGCACTTGGAAATAGCCTTCTGACACAGTTCCCTGAAATAGAATTTAAGCGCATTAATTTGGCTTTTATAGATACACAGGAAAAAGCTCAATCAGCGGTATCACTTATCAATGAAGCCTCAGAAACTGATGGGCAACCCGCACTAATTTTTAGCACTCAAGTTTCTAGTGAATATCGTCATCTTCTCGAAGATAGTAGTGGAATTATGTTTGATTTTTTCGACACATTTATTTCACAACTTGAGAAAACACTTGAAACTAAATCATCACATGAAATGGGTCTATCTCATGGAGTAGGGAACAAAAACACATACTCTGGCAGAATAGATAGTATCAATTTTGCAGTGAATAATGATGATGGGCTCTCCACTAAACATTATGATAGTGCTGATATTATTCTTACAGGCGTCTCAAGATCAGGAAAAACACCTACATGTCTTTTTTTAGCACTTCAATATGGCATTTATGCTGCAAACTATCCTCTCATCGATGAAGACCTAAATTCTATTGCGATTCCAAGCGCTTTAAAACCATTTAAGCACAAGCTCTATGGTTTGACTATTAACCCAGTTAGGCTTCAAAATATTAGAGACGTGAGAAGGTCAAATAGCGGTTATGCTTCTATTGAGCAGTGCCGAAAAGAGGTTCGCAGGGCAGAAGATATATTTGTTCAAAATGACATCTCATTTATTGACACAAGTCATATATCTATTGAAGAAATTGCTGGCCGCATTCTCCAAAAAAGCAAGCTCGAAAGAAGATACTAGTCTGATAGTGAACCCAAGTCAATTAGGGTTCACTAATATTATGAAGCCTTTAAAACGTCTACAGCTACAATTTTGTATTCCGGGCATTTTGTCTCTTCATCAGTAACGCCACTTGTAACTTCGTTGATCAACACTTCAGGGAAATGAAAGGTTGTTCTGACAACACCCTTTTTAACTCTATCTGTAACCTCAACATCAAGTGTAATTTCACCTCTATCTGACTTCAATGTTGCGCGATCACCAGACGAAAGATCTTTAGCCTTAGCATCTTTCGGATTAAGCATGATTACATCCTTTGTTAATATATCAACATTTGATGTTCGCCTTGTCATTGTAGCGCAATTGTAGTGTTGAAGCTCTCGACTCGTTGTGAGAATAAATGGATACTCATTCTTATGCTTGGTCAGCTCCTCACTCTCTTTCCAATCATAATAATGGAACTTTCCTTTACCTCTCTTAAACTCTCCAATATGAAGAATTTGAGTATCTTCGCCTTTTTTATTAACCGGCCACTGAAGCCCCATTGGACTAGCACCTAGACCTTCCCAGGTAACTCCTTCAAAAAAGGAGACAACAGTAGACACCTCTTTAAGAACTTCAGCAGCATCATAATCTGGCTGATCAAAACCAAGTTTACGCATCATCTCAACGATGATTTGTCCATCTGTTTTAGTTCCTGGCAGAGGCTTTACAGCAGCATTGACCTGTTGTATTCTTCTTTCGGTATTGGTAAATGTTCCACTCTTTTCAAGGAAGGTTGTTCCAGGCAAAACCACATCAGCCATCTTCGCTGTTTCACTCATAAAGATTTCTTGAACAACTAGTAAATCTAAACTCTGCATTGCCTTAACAACGTGATGGGTATTTGGATCAGTTTGAACAACATCTTCGGCAAAAATCCATAATGCTTTCAATGAGCCATCTATTGCACCATCAAACATCTCAGGAATTTTTCTTCCTGGCGTGGTCGGAGTAGGAAGTCCAAGTTTATCCTCATAAAAATCTTGAACTTCTTTCTGATCCATCCATAAATAACCTGGTCCATGATGAGGTTGACAGCCCATATCAGCAGCGCCTTGAACGTTGTTCTGGCCACGAAGCGGGTTGACACCCACTCCAGGACGACCCACATTTCCAGTCATCATTGCAAGATTCGATATCAACATAACAGTCTTGCTGCCTTGCGAGTGCTCTGTTACCCCTAGACCATGAAACTCCATTGCATTATTAGCACTAGCATAAGCAAGCGCTACAGCCTTAACATCTTCCTTATCAAGACCACTAATTTCAGCCATCGCATCGACATCTAGCTCTTTTATTTGCTCAAGAAACTCTTCACCACCTTCGCAGCGATCCTGAATAAACTGATGATCTACTAATCCAGCCTCAACGATAAAATATTGAATCATATTCAAAACGGCTACGTTGGTGCCCGGTTTAAGCTGCAAATGATAATCCGCCATGCGCGCTAATTCGGTCCTAACTGGGTCAATAACAATGAGTGTGGCTCCAGACATTGCCTGCTGTTTAATTTTAGCTCCCGTTACAGGATGAGCTGCTGTTGGGTTTGCACCAATAACCAAAAGAAGATCAGCAAGAGGTATGTCCGCTGTTGAATTTGTTCCTGCGCCGGTTCCAAAACTCTGTTGCATGCCCCAAGCAGTTGGAGAATGGCAAACGCGCGCACAACAATCGATGTTATTCGTTCCAACAAGTTGACGAATCATCTTTTGAAACATATAGTTTTCTTCATTCGTACAGCGTGCAGAGGAAATCCCTGCAATCGCATCTGGGCCATGTTCAGATTTTATTGATTCAAACTTATCTTTAATAAAGTCCAGTGCCTCATCCCATGAGCAAGGTGTTAATTCACCATTTTTTCTAATTAGTGGCGATGTCAGTCTGTCTTCGTGATTATAAAATTTAAAGGCATAGCGCCCTTTTAGACAAGTATGACCAGCATTGACCGCATCTTGAGGAGCACGGATTGATAAAACCTCGTTACTTTTAACCGCTACCTCCAAATTACATCCCACTCCGCAATATGAACAAGTAGTTCTGACAGTCTTATCAGCTTCAATTGATTTAGATTGAAAGACATCAGAGATTGCTGAAGTCGGACAGGTTTGAGCGCATGCTCCGCATGAAACACAAGAAGAGTCTCCAAATAACATATCATTATCTGTTGTAATTCTCGACTCAAAACCTCTTCCGGTCATTGTAAGTGTAAATTGTCCTTGCACTTCATCACAAGCGCGGACACATCTCGAACAATTGATACACTTAGAGAGATCCATTCTCATATATGAGTGCGATAAATCTTTTTCACGATCGCAATGATTAGCTCCTTTTGCATATCGTATTTGTCTAACACCGACACTTGCTGCAACATCTTGAAGCTCACAATTACCATTCACCTCACAAGTCAAGCAATCTGGTGGATGATCACTCAGAACAAGCTCTACAATATTTTTACGCAGCTTCTTAACACTCTCAGAACCGGTATAAATTCGCATTCCAGGAGCTATTGGTGTATGACACGAAGCAACTGTTCTTTTAGGACCGTCTTCTGATTGTTGAACTTCTACAGAGCATACACGGCAGGCGCCATATGGATTCAGGTTATCATCATTACAAAGGGTAGGGATTATCTTTTCTCCAAGAGCTTTGTCCGTAAAAGCTAGAATTGAGGATGAGTCATCAAAAGGAAACTCAACGTCATCAATGAATACTCCTTGTGGTTTATCAGACATACTATTTCTCCATCAAAGGTTCAAACTCGTCACTACAGTGTTCGAGTAAATTTTTAATTGCAAGGGGAAGGCCACCACCTAAGGCGCACAGCGAGCCAACTTCCATTGTTTCTAAAAGGTCATGAATTAATTCTTCTGAGAATTTTTGAGTGCCATCTATAGCTGAACCCAACATTTCTTTTCCACGAGTTGATCCTAGGCGACATGGAAAGCATTTTCCACAAGATTCATGAGCTGTAAATGCAAATAAATGTTTTGCATACTCTACCGCAGAAAATGACCTAGGTATGCACACAAAACTTGCATGGCCAAGCAAGAAGCCAGCCTCAGCAAAGACCTCAAAATCTAAAGTTAAAGTCCTCAAAATATCAACTGGAACAATTCCGCCAAGTGGGCCGCCAATCTGAATAGCTTTAATATCCTCATTAAAGCCGCCACCAATATTATCGATGATGAATTCTAAGGAAGTCCCTAGATCAACCTCATACAAACCTGGATTATTGAAATGGCCATCAAGTGAAATCAACTTGGTTCCTAGAGACCTTCCGTTACCGATAGACTTATACGACTCGCTGCCAAGCTTAAAGATAGCAGCAACAGCGGCCAAACTTTCAACATTATTTACAACTGTTGGTTTTTTATATAGCCCCTCAACAACCGGAAATGGTGGCCTTACATCAACCTCAGCACGGCGACCTTCTATTGAGGCAATAAGCGCAGTCTCTTCACCACAGATATATGCACCTTGACCCTCAACCACACTCATATCGAAATCAAATCCACTTCCTAGAATGTTTTCACCTAAAAGACCCAAATCTCTTAATTTTGACAAAGTTTCATTGGTGATATCAATCGATTCAGGATACTCACCACGGATATACATAAAGCCTTGTTTTGAGCCAATGATATATCCACAGATAACCATACCAAATAAAACTTTGAGCGCCTGCTCCTCTAATAAATAACGATCAGAGTAAGCCCCTGGATCGCCTTCATCTGCGTTACACACAACTACTTCATCCTCAACCAAAAAAGAGGTATCTGAGAATGATTTCATTGTGTATGGAATACTTTTATGGTTGCCAGAGATAATATCGTCTAGCTGATTAATATCATCACCAGAATAATTCTCACCATTGTAATAAAAAGCGCTATTTTCGTAACATCTGCCCAGGCAAATCATTTCACCTACGCTATCTTCACCCAGCTTACTCTTAAGTTTTTGAGTAACATTCTCCTGTGTGCCTCTACACATGCAGGCGCTTCCAGTACAAACATAAGCTTTTTTATTTTTAAAATCTTCGCTCAAAAAATCATAGAAGCTTTTTGTACTATGAATTGTTGACACGCCAAGGTTATACTCACCTGCAAGTTGAGCGTCGGTTGTTTCATTTGGGCTTACAGATATTTTGCCAAACAAACTATTTTTATCGTCTTTTTTACCCGAAAGTAAACTAATGTTTCTGGACATTTATTCTCCGAAATTTTCACTGATACGCCAGTTACCAGTATAGATATTATATTTGTTTTTCTTAATAAAGCCAATTAATGTGATGTCAAATTTTGTTGCTAAATCAAGAGCCAAAGAGGTTGGTGCGCCAATTCCAACAATCATTCCAATACCAGACATCACTGCTTTTTGAATAATATCGAAACCCAAACGACCCGAGCACATTACAAACTGTTCTATTGGCTTTAGCATATCGTTACATCGAACATGCCCAATTAGTTTATCAAGGGCGTTATGTCTACCAACATCTTCAGCCAAATGCAAAACCTCACCTTGTTGAGTTAGTAAGGCGCTAGCGTGAACACCTCCTGTATTAGCAAACTGGTATTGCTCACCTTTCAGAATGTTTGGTAGTTTAGTAATTAAACCAATATCCACAATGGGGCCCTCTTTATTAATTTTTGGCTCATAAGCAATTTCAATGGCATTAAGCGTTCCCTTGCCACAAACACCACAACTAGAATTCACCATAAAATGCCTTTGAAGATTCTTTAAATCTAAGTGATTTCCCTTCGTCAAAGTAACAACAAGAGAATTCTCGACATCATATTTTCCTTTATTTTTTCCATTGACCTCTATTGTATCAATGGCACCTTTGTCTTGAATAATCCCTTCAGAAAACAAAAGCCCACTGACCAAACTTTTATCGTCTCCTGGCGTTCTCATGGTAACCATGAGAGGCTCAAGAATCCATTCATTGTCCTTAAAATATCTAACGATTATCTCAAGTGGTTCTTCAATTGCAATACAGTCGCTTGAGTTGTCTCGAGTTAATCCCTCAACTCTATGGATCTCATAATTTACCGATCCGTCAGCATTCATAGTCTAAAACAACCCTTGAACTAAGCCATCCTTATCTAGGTGAATTTTATCCGCTGCTGGAACTCTAGGAAGGCCGGGCATTGTCATAATTGCACCACATACCACCACTACAAACTCTGCTCCCGCTGATAACCTAACTTCCCTAATTGAAAGCGAGTGTCCCGTGGGAGCACCAAGTAGCTGCGGATCAGTGGAAAAGCTATACTGAGTTTTAGCAATACAAACTGGAAGATTACCAAAACCGTTCTCTTGAAACCAGTTTAGCTTATCTCTGACTACTTTATCAGCCATAACCTCATCAGCCTGATAAAGCGTTTTAGCAATCGTCTCTACCTTTTCAAGAAGTGGTAGCTCATCGTCGTATAGAGTTTTGAACTGAGAGGCACCTGAGTCAGCTAACTTTGCAACCTTTTCAGCTAAATCAATCGCCCCATCACCGCCATGCTCCCAGTGACTCGTAACACTGACATCAACATTAAATTGCTTACAATAATCTCTTATTGCTTGAAATTCGGCCTCTGTATCAGATACAAATTTATTGATGCCCACAACCATTGGAACACCAAACTGGCTTAAGTTGCGTATGTGTCTACCGAGATTTGAACAGCCAGCAACGAGAGCCTCAACATTTTCATTATTCAAATCTTCTTTAGCAACTCCGCCTTGATGCTTTAGAGCTCTTACAGTCGCAACCAACACAACTGCATCTGGAGCTATTCCAGCCTTGCGACACTTAATGTCAAAGAATTTTTCAGCGCCTAAATCTGCACCAAAACCAGCCTCAGTAACAACATAGTCAGATAACTTAAGTGCGGTCTTTGTTGCTATAACCGAATTACACCCATGAGCAATATTTGCAAATGGGCCTCCGTGTATTAAAGCAGGATTACCCTCAAGAGTCTGAACAAGATTCGGTCTAAATGCATCTTTAAGAAGCACAGTCATTGCTTTGTGAGCATTGATTTGTTTTGCTCTGACTGGCTTCATCTCTCTGGTGTATGCAATAATAATATTTCCGAGTCTTTTCTCAAGTTCTTTCAAATTCTGAGACAGACAAAAGATAGCCATTACCTCAGATGCCACTGTTATATCAAAGCCGTCCTCTCTTGGATATCCATTCGTTGAGCCCCCAAGCGAGGAAGTAATTGTTCGAAGCGATCTGTCATTCATGTCAACAACTCTGCGGAATGCAACTTTTCTACTGTCAATCTTATTAGAGTTGCCCCAATAAATATGATTGTCAATCATTGCAGATAGAAGACTGTGAGCAGAAGTTATTGCATGGAAGTCACCAGTAAAGTGCAGGTTAATATCTTCCATTGGAATCACCTGAGCATGTCCACCTCCAGCAGCACCGCCCTTCATTCCAAAACAAGGACCTAAACTTGGTTCACGAAGACAAACGGTTGTCTGCTTTCCAATTTTATTTAGACCGTCGGTAAGGCCCACTGAGGTAGTTGTCTTTCCCTCTCCTGCAGGGGTTGGAGTAACCGCAGTAACAAGAATAAGCTTTCCATCCTTATTTTTTTGGACACCATCAATTGCATTCCAAGAAATTTTAGCCTTATCATGGCCAAAAGGAACAAGGTCCTCTTTAGCAATGTTGAGCTTTGCTCCAATGTCATTAATGTGCTCACCAGAGACTGCTCTCGCAATATCAATATCCGTTTTATACTCGCTCATTTCTTCTCCTAATTGCGCTATAAATCAAAAAATAAAGAAATAAGTCCGCAACCAAACGTATTTATTTGATGGCAAAAACTTATTTTCTTCGTAAATTTATCTTTGCAGATATTATCTTACAAATTTGATCAACTATAAGTAATTAAATTCATAATAGCTTGAATTTTAGTCAATATGAAATTTATAAATACTAAATATTTGAGTCTTCAAAACTATCCTTACGCTCCTTGATATATGCCAGTAGAGCCTCATCAATTGCTGGATCAAGTGGCGGTGGTTGATATTCTGCAAGCATTTTTTTAAAAATGCCATTGGCAATCGTTGCAGTATCTCTAGAGCCATCCTGAACCCATTGCTCAAAGCTATTGTCATCAAGAACATCTGACATATAAAAAGCCGTTTTGAAGTTCTTCTTTGTATGCTCACAGCCCAAAAAGTGTGACTGAGGTCCGACCTCTTTTATGGCATCCATTGCTTGACCATTTTCACTCATATCCACACCTTCTACTGATACCCTCATCATGCCTGCTTGATCAGCATCCATAATGAATTTTTCATAACTCATGCACAATCCCCCCTCGAGCCATCCAGCAGTGTGAAGATTAAAATTAACACTCGAATTAATGGTTGCTTGTATTGTATTGGCGGCCTCATATCCTGCTTGAGCATCTGGCATTTTTGCAGCGTTAAATCCGCCACCACTTCTAAATGGAACCCCTAGCCTTCTTGCAAGAGCCCCAGCGATATTCATCATATGTCCAGCCTCTGGAGTTCCAAAGTTAGGCGCTCCTGACTTCATTGACATTGCAGTTACAAAATTTCCATAAATAACAGGCGCTCCTGGCCTCACAAGCTGAGCAAAAGCCATCCCCGCCATGCCCTCAGCAAGGCTTTGAGCAGCCACCCCTGCTGCTGTGGTTGGAGCCATAGCACCAGCGACGATAAATGGAGTGATGATAGTGGCTTGATTGTTTCTAGCATAAACTTTAAGTGCACCGAGCATCGTAGCATCAAAAGACATCGGAGAGCTTGCATTAATTAAGCTAACTAAAACGCAGTTATTATCGACAAATTCATCTCCAAAGACGATCTTAACCATATTGACACTATCTTGAGCTCTTTCAGCTGCAGTCACTGAACCCATAAACGCCTTGTCAGAATATTTAATATGGCTATAAACCATATCAAAATGTCTCTTATTTACAGGGAGGTCTACTGGCTCACAAATTGTCCCTCCAGAATGATGGAGATTGTCTGACATATAGGCAAGCTTAACAAAATTTCTGAAGTCTTCTATCGTTGCGTATCGTCTTCCTTCATCAAGGTCATGAACAAAGGGAGGCCCATATGCTGGCACCAAGACCATATTATCGCCACCAATTTCAACGCTTCTCTCAGGATTCCTTGCATGTTGAGTAAACTGCTTGGGAGCTGACTCTTGAATTATTTTCCTGCACATACCTCTAGGAAATCTAACTCGCTCTCCTTCAATACTCGCTCCAGCAGCTGCAAGTATATCTAAAGCCTCTTGATCCTCTGAAAAAACAATTCCAACATCTTCTAAAATTGTGTCTGCATTTTGCTCAATAATACTGAGCTCTTCATCATTTAAAATGCTGTAGTGAGGAATCTTTCTCTTGATATAAGCTGGGGCTTTAGGAATCTCTTGAACATCAGCGTCCTCATTTACCTTTCTTCTTCTTCGTCTCTCTCTAGCCACTGTTAAATCTCCTCTAATTAAATTCTAAGATACTCGCCTTCTGCGCCTAACTTTATTTATTTTTTGTTCTTTTACTGGTGACACACTAAACTTCATTGCATCAACAAAATATTCTTGAAATTTTGACTCTGTTGCAGTTTCAATTTTTACAACTTCATCAACCGCATCGATAATTGTTTTTCGTTTGTTGATATCTAATAGCGCAGCACTTGCGCCAACCCCAGCTGCATTTCCAACTGAAATTATCTTTTCTTCTGTTGAGGTTGGAATAATATCTAAAAGAGCAACATATCTCGGGTCAAGGTGAGCACCAAACGCACCAGCCAATAAAACTTTATCAAACTCCGTACAATCAAGATAATCCATTAAGATTGAAACGCCAGCCGATAGTGCTGCCTTGGCGAGCTGAATGGAGCGGATATCAACTTGCTCAATGTAAATTGATTTATCGCCCTGGTCAACCAACAAAAATCTGGTTGTGTTACCTTTTTTAGAAAATAGCTCAGGCGCTTTGGATTCTACAAAAAGTCCACTTTGATCGATTATCCCAGCCTCCGCAAAAGCTACAATTGCTTCAATTATTCCACTACCACAAATTCCAACCGCCTTCATTTGGACCAATTCAAAATCTGGCTCATCTGACCATGCATCACAACCGATTACCTTAAAGCGAACTTTCAACGTTTCTTTATCGATTCTGACTCTTTCAATTGCCCCATAGGTCGCCCTAACTCCAGAACTTATCTCTGCACCTTCAAATGCTGGACCAGTAGGGGATGATGTGGCATAAACCTTGCCATTTTTTGAAAGCATTATTTCTGCATTTGTTCCAATATCAACTAGAAGAGCTGTTTCGGATTTCATAATATCCATCTGACTCAAATAAGCTGCAGCAGTGTCTGCCCCAACGTGACCAGCTATCAATGGTAAGAATGACAATCTTGTTTTTGGATATAGATCGAAATCCAAATCTTTTGCATCAACATCAAGCCACCCTCTAATTGATAGTGTAAATGGAGCTTGACCAAGTTCTACAGGCGATATTCCAAAAAATATATGATGCATGATTGGATTACCAACCAGAACAACTTCTAATAATTTATTCCAATCAACTTCTAGATTTTCGCAGGCCTCATGAAGCATTTCAGTAATTTTTGTTCTAACAGCTATTGTTAGTTTTTCGTCACCACCTTTATTCATCATTACATATGAAACTCTACTCATTAAATCTTCGCCGAAACGAATTTGCGGATTCATAGCAGAGGACTCATAAACTAATTTACCGTCATTTAAATCATAGATATACAAGGCTAGAGTTGTAGATCCAATATCAATTGCTGCACCCAATACTTGATGTTTACCCTGGGGATAAGCAGCCACTATTTGATTATTATCACGAACAGCCACAGTCAGGTTGCCCTTGGTTTCATGAATAAGGGGTTGCAATTCTCTTAACAGAGTAAAGTCGATATTTGCATTAATGCCTTTTTTAGCGAGTTGTGCAATCAGATTTTCTGAGGCGGAGGGATTTTTATCAAGTGTGGCCTTTTCGAGAGAGCAGTCTATGAGATTTATTGAGCTTGCAATCGAGTAATTCTGAGCTTTATTTTTTTTACTAATGTAAGCCTTATGTTCTTGACTTTCCTCTGGGACATCGATTACAAGGTCGCCCTGTATACAGGACTGACAGGCTAATCTTTTACCCTTATAGTTAGGGTTATCATTGATAAGTTGTTTCTCAAGCCTTGTAAGTGCACTAACATTGTCAGGCTCACACTTAACACCAAATTTTGAGTGGTCGCCCTCAGAAACTTCAATCCAGCATTGGTGACACTGCCCATATCCACCACATAATGAGCGAATCGCTACTCCAGCATCCTGTGCAACTTGCAACAAAGTATCTCCAAATTCACCTTTAAACTGGCGACCAGAGGGGGTAAAGCATACTTGAAAATTATCTTCCATTTCTTAAACTATTAGTCAATTTTACTGTCGCCATAACCTCTACTTTGAGGATCATTAGGATTTATAGTGTAATAACAACCTTTCTCTTCAATAAAGATGTGGTGCCATGTTTTTAAGTCCTTTGAATCTTCAAGACTCCCTGCTGTTACGCTTATAGTCGACTTATTGTCATTTTGCCAAAACATATTTGCACCACAATTATCACAAAAACCATGTCTTGAGCCTTCATGGGTATAGAACCACTTTATCTTACCCTTGATTTTAATATTATCTCTACTTACTTGTGACGCAGCCATAAAATGTCCGGTCATTTTTCGACATTGATCACAGTGGCAATAAGAAATATCATTTAAATCATAGGCTGTATAGGTTGTTTGCCCACAAACACAAGACCCTTTATACTCGATACTTGGCATATTTTAGGCGCGCCTCCTTCTTCTTCTTTCGCCTCTTGGATTGTCTCCCTCTTTAGCAGGTTCTTTGTAGGCTGATATCCATGTAGTACAGCCTTCATCAACTCCGGTAAGTACGTCTCCTGCGCGAATAGCCTGAACAAGCTCGGGATGCAAAGGATTAACAATGGCTGAGGTCATACCCGCTGCAATCAACATCGGCAAGAAAGCGTTATTGATTCCATTACGCTGGGGCAAGCCGAAGCTCACATTTGAAGCGCCACATGTAGTATTTACTTTTAACTCACTTCTAAGTTTTCTCACTAATTCAAAAACTTGATTTCCAGCCTGAGAGATTGCACCAATTGGCATCACTAGGGGGTCAACGACTACATCCTCAGGTTTGATGCCGTAGTCAGATGCATGCTCAACAATCTTTTTGGCTACCTTAAAGCGTTCATTAGGATCTTCACTGATGCCGGTCTCATCATTAGAGATTGCAACAACAGCAGCATCATATTTTTTAACCAAGGGAAGTACACGCTCCAAAACCTCAGTTTCTCCCGTAGTGGAATTAACAAGAGCTCTGCCTTGATAAGCAGCCAGACCTGATTCGAGTGCCTCAATAATAGATGAGTCAATTGAAATAGGAACATCTACAACGGCTTGAACGCGCCTGATAGACTCAGCTAAAATGGCTGGCTCATCTGCCAAGGGTATTCCTGCATTGACATCGAGCATTTGAGCACCAGCCTCAACCTGCGCTATTGCATCAGAGACTACTCTTGAGTAATCTCCTTCCTTCATCTCTGCAGCAAGAATTTTTCTTCCAGTTGGGTTGATTCTTTCTCCAATCATCACAAACGGATGACCAAAGCCTATGGTGACCTCCTTAGAGGCAGATGATAGAGTAGTTGTTGCCAATTTTATTGCTCCTTAATTAGTTATTGATCGCACTCTTTATCCATGAGGCATTAACATTAATGCCTCCCAATGGGAAAAAGTGAACATTTTTGTTTCCAGCTTAATGCTGCTTCTACATTTTTATTGGAACCGTCATTATCAATATCTTTGTTACCTTCTGGATGTCCAGCAAAGTGCAAGTGCTTGAAATTATATTTTTCAAATAGTTCTGATTCTACTAGCTGCATTGAACTCTCATAAACACCATGAGGCTGACTGACTCCTCCTGCTAAAAGCAGGGCTTGATCAATTCCCGCCTCTCCCTGATATCTATTTATCCAATCCTCGAGCTGACTCTTATCCTTAATAATACGAGCCGGAAAATGAGGCATCACATCAAAACCTTCCGAGCTAATTCTCTTGGCTGTTTGAACCATCTCGTCAATTGGCACACCCTCAATATGCGCTATGTAGACTCTGGTATTTTGAGGCAGTATTTCATTAAAATTCTCAATTTTTGAAGCTGTACGAGGCATAACTTCAATTGAGAAATTTTCCAAAAAATCTTTGAGTGAGCTGCTGACTTTTTTGGCCTCTTTCTTTGAGCTTAATGCACTTAAAATTGACATAATTTTTTCATCCTAAACTTAGACAGGTTTTTAAACTAGTGGCTCTATATCTATTTCCTCGAAAACATAATTGAGACTTCCTGTTCCAACAAGCCGATATTCATAATCAAAACCAAAGTCCTTTGCGTATTGCTCTGCATCTTTTTTCCATTGTTCATTTTCAGTTTGTGCCAGATAAACAAGTTTTTTATAATGTTCAAAATAAGTATCAAAAAGTTCAGGGTACTTATCAAGGCCAAGCCCTTTAATCATAATTCTATTAAAATTCTTAACTAAGTAGTCTGTCAAATAAAAAGTTCCTATCTCGTCTTCAGAAAGTTTTTCAAATACATCTTTGCCTGCAAAAAACTCATAACAATGGGCGCCATCTATCCTCTTGGCCTGATACTTATTTACAACTTTATCGAGTGCACCGCCAGTTCCACAATCAGCATAGGCAATATATACCTCCCCATAAAGATGGGCATTCTTAGATAAATAATCCTCCACGCCTGGTGCAATTAATTGGGGGGAGTTATGCCAACTGGCAGGTAAGCACTGAATGTTCACTTTATCTGAAAATGAAGGATTTTGTTTGACCAGTCTTAACAGATCGTAAACAAGTGCACCACAACCTAATACTAACCTTTGTTTATTTTCATCAGCAGCTTTCTTATCTATGAGCACGCTTTTTATCCAGACTGCGGACATACTCCTCAGCCATCTCAGCACTTCTTGCAGCGTCGCGACCATAGGCTGGTACGCCAATTGAATCAGCAAACTCTTGATTTAGTGGGGCACCGCCGCACATTATGTGAACGTCTTTTCGCATTCCTCTTTTTTCCATTTCCTCTACAACAACTCCCATGTACGGCATCGTCGTTGTCAGTAATGCAGACATGCCAAGAATCACCGGTTCATGTGTATCAACTGCCTCCAAGTAGTTTTCAACAGGATTATTAATTCCTAAGTCAATAACCTCAAATCCAGCTCCCTCGCACATCATTCCAACAAGGTTTTTACCAATATCATGAATGTCGCCCTTCACCGTACCAATAACAAACTTACCTAATGAGGTATCTTCAGCTGATTCAGCAAGAATGGGCCTTAGGACGCTCATTCCACCCTTCATTGCACCAGCGCACTTAAGAACTTCCGGCACAAATAGAATGCCATCCCTAAAATCAATTCCAACAATTTTCATGCCCCCTACCAAGGCTTCGCCTAAGACATCATTAGCATCCCAGCCTCTTGATAGAAGTATTTCAGTCCCTTCAGTTACTTCAGCATCAAGACCATCATATAGGTCATCTTGTATTTGCTCAACGAGCTCTTTGTCATCAAGATCATTCAGGTCAAAATCGTCTTCATCACTCATTGTCAAGCCTCAAAATGTAAGGAATAAAATAAACTTAAAAATCCGAAAGATACCTTGAATTAATTTCGGTGTCAATCTTTAAATTTACATTTTAATCGTTTTTCTTTTGAGGAAAAAAACTTGACTATCTCAGCCCTTTAAGTCATTGTTATTTAGGAATATTTATGAGTATAAAAATAAATGAAAAAAACGACAAAAAAAGTTGAAAAAAACTAAACTATCTGGCCCATAAAGTTGTCATATATTTGCCTTGCACAGCTTAAACATTGACTCATATTTTTATCACTTTTCTGTTTAAGTTCAGAGAGAGCGTTCTTTCCCA
>LUMG01000008.1_pt1 | contig 49582 bp, 43 predicted proteins | sample 729691 | NCBI WGS metagenome assembly LUMG01 (sample SAMN03860269, study PRJNA289734) | marine metagenome | biome: seawater column; feature: ocean; material: water; isolation source: Red Sea water column Station 34 - depth 50m | place: Saudi Arabia: Red Sea | collected 2011-10-15 | depth 50 m
CCTCAAGAGAATGCGCCTCATTCGTTTCAAGTGTTGTAAAGGACTCTTTTAGCCTTTGGCTTAACCAACATACTGATATTGCTGAAAAAATTGCTGAATTAGCCATTCTTAATGCTCAATCAAGACTAAAAACTGCAAAAAAGGTTGTCAGAAAGAAAATTGTAAGTGGGCCTGCACTTCCAGGCAAACTTTCAGATTGTACTAGCTCGGATTTAGAGCAAACAGAAGTTTTTTTAGTTGAAGGTGATTCAGCTGGTGGCTCTGCAAAACAAGCTAGAGACAAAGATTATCAAGCTATTCTCCCCCTAAGGGGTAAGATTCTTAATACTTGGGAGGTTGACTCATCTCAGGTCTTAGCTTCCAATGAAATTCATGATATAAGTGTTGCTATAGGCCTAGAGCCTGATAATAATGATCTTTCAGGACTACGGTATGGGAAGATTTGTATTCTGGCTGATGCTGACTCAGATGGGCTTCATATTGCTACTTTAATATGCGCATTATTTGTGAAGCACTTTCCTAAGTTGGTGAGTCAGGGGCATGTTTATGTTGCAATGCCTCCCCTTTATCGAATTGATGCAGGCAAACAAGTATTCTATGCATTAGATGATGCAGAAAAAGATCAGATAGAAGCCAAACTAACTAAAGAGAATAAGCGGCAAAAAATACAAGTTCAACGCTTTAAAGGACTTGGTGAAATGAATCCAAAACAGCTTCGCGAAACTACAATGCAACCTGATACTAGAAGACTCATTCAACTTACCCTAAATCATCCGCTTCAAATTTCTGAAACTATGGATATGCTTCTATCCAAAAAAAGGGCCTCAGATCGTAAGTCTTGGCTAGAAACTAAGGGCAATTTAGCCAATGTCTAAGGCCATAATCCTCTTATCAGGAGGATTAGACTCAACAACAGTTCTTGCTATTGCAAAAGAGCAGAACTATGATTGTTATGCTTTGAGCTTTGATTATGGACAAAAACAAAGATCAGAACTTGAATCATCAATAGCAATAGCCAAGAAATCTAATGTGATTGAGCATAGAATTATGAAAATTTCTCTGAATGATATTGGAGGCTCAGCTCTAACTGATAAAGATATTAGCGTTCCAAAATTCTCAGATAGCGATGATATTCCTATCACCTATGTTCCGGCACGAAACACCATCTTTTTATCTTTTGCACTAGCATGGGCCGAAGTTGTTGATTGTCAGACGATTTTTATAGGCGTTAATGCACTTGATTACTCTGGCTATCCTGATTGCAGACCAGAATTTATTGAGGCATTTGAGGCAATGGCAAACCTTGCTACCAAGCAGTCTGTCGAGGGAGACAAGATTCAAATCAAAACCCCATTAATTAATATGACTAAGGCTGAAATAATTAAAAAAGGCCTTAGCCTGGGTGTTGACTATTCAGAAACAACTAGCTGTTATGATGCTAACTCTTTGGGAGAGGCATGTGGTGAATGTGATGCTTGCGTTTTAAGGAAAAATGGCTTCAGTAGTGCCAATGTTGAAGACCCAACCAAATATCAATAATTATTTATAAAAATTTACGATATTTGGATGTTTTTGAAGATAAAATGTAGACTTTTAAACAACTTAAGGATTTAACTCAAAATGAGTATTGAAGAAAGGGTACGAAAAGTAGTAGCTGAGCAGTTAGATGTGAGTGGTGAAATTGACAATAATGCGTCATTTATTGATGACCTAGGGGCAGACTCACTTGATACTGTCGAACTGGTAATGTCTCTTGAAGAGGAGTTCGATACTGAAATTGCTGATGAGGAAGCTGAAAATATTACAACGATTCAACAGGCAATCGACTACATTAACGCAAACACGTAATATTCTTCATTAAATCTATTAAGGCGTTTACTTTCAAAAGTAATACGCCTTTTTTTACGCATTTTTTTATTTAAACGATTAAAAATTACTTTCCAAAATTTAATAAATCCATTATGAGCAAAAGAAGAGTAGTAATTACAGGACTTGGTATTGTTTGCCCAGTAGGAAACAATGTAAATGATGCATGGAGTAATATCCTAAATGGCGTTTCTGGAATTTCATTAATTGAAAATCTAGATACTGAGGCTCAAGCGGTAAAATTTGGTGGCGCTGTAAAGAATCTTGATGTTTCAGCCTATTTAAGCCCAAAAGAGGCAAAAAAAATGGATGTTTTTATCCATTATGGCATGGCTGCTGGAATTCAAGCTTTTGAAGATAGCGGTCTAGAGGTTACAGAGGCAAATGCTGAGAGAATTGGTGTTGCAATTGGTGCTGGAATTGGAGGAATATCAACTATAGAAAAAACAGCTGATCTTTTTCGAGAAAAAGGACCAAAACGTATCTCTCCTTTCTTTGTGCCCTCTGCAATTATTAATATGGTCTCTGGAAATATGTCCATTAAATACGGCCTAAAAGGCCCAAATTTTGCAATAGTGACTGCTTGCACTACTGGTACTCATAATATTGGAGATGCCTCAAGAATTATTGAATATGGTGATGCTGATGTGATGATTGCTGGTGGGACTGAAATGTCCTCTACCAACTGTGGTCTTGGTGGTTTTGCAGCGGCTCGTGCTCTTTCAACTAGAAATGATGACCCTCAAACCGCTTCTAGACCTTGGGATATTGATCGTGATGGATTTGTGCTTGGTGACGGTGCTGGTGTGGTTGTTCTTGAAGAATATGAACATGCAAAAAATCGAGGTGCTCGAATTTATGGCGAACTTTCTGGATATGGAATGAGTAGTGATGCCTATCATATGACACTTCCATCGGAAGGCGGTGAAGGCGCATCAAGATGTATGAAGAATGCAATGAATAATGCAGGCATTAATCCAGATCAGCTTGATTATATCAATGCACATGGAACATCTACTCCGGCTGGAGACATTGCTGAAACAGATGCTGCTAAGCTTGCACTGGGGCCTCATTCAAAGAATATTGTAATGAGCTCAACTAAGTCAATGACTGGGCATTTACTAGGTGCTGCTGGTGGTATTGAAGCGGTATTTACAACGCTTGCCATTAGAGATCAAATAGCACCTCCAACCATTAATATCTTCAATCAAGACCCTAAATGTGACCTAGATTATGCTGCTAATGAGGCGAGAGAAATGAAGATTGAGCATGCAATCTCTAACTCGTTTGGTTTTGGCGGAACTAATGGTTCAATCCTTGTCTCAAAAATGACTTAGAAGATTTTACCCTTCCTCTAAAATAATCCCTGCAGAATCTGCAAGCTCTGAATCTGGAATCATATTTCTGACAATATTAAAGATTCTTTTGGCACCGTTAGTTACACTATTAAAAGCTTCTTTTTTGTTAATTATTAATTGCCAACTACTGTCAGTAGTTTTAAAGTCAAATGCACCACCGATTATGGCTAGAGCAAGGATGGCCCCAAGTAAATATTTAATCATGCTTTCATTTAACCTTATGCTTAATGTGTCATTATTTTACCAACTTTATAGACTTTAGACTGAAATTCCTGATACTTTCAACAATCCATCCAATTTAGGTTTATTTCCCCTAAATTTAATGTATTGCTCCATGAAGTCTAGGCTTCCACCAATCTCAAGAATTTGACTTCTAAACTCACTGGAAGATTCTGAACCGATACCACCATTAGACTTAACGAATTCATAAGCATCAGCTGCAAGAACTTCAGCCCATTTGTAACTGAAATAGCCAGCTGCATAGCCTCCACTAAAAATATGTGAGAATGCATTAAGAAAACGATTCTCTTTTATAATTGGAATCAACGAGGTTTTCTCTCTTACTTCGCTTAGAATGTCATAAGTATCAGCCTCTGAAATGTGCGTTTTGATGTCCCATAAGGCAAACTCACATTGTCTTAACATCTGCATTCCAGATTGAAAGTTTTTTGATTCAATGACCTTTTGAAAAAGCTCATCAGGGAGCTTTTCTCCAGTCTCCCAGTGACCTGAGATATGGTCAATAACTTCTCTTTCATAACAGAAATTTTCCATATATTGGCTTGGAAGTTCAACCCCATCCCAAGGCACTCCGCTTATCCCTGCGGCACATGGAAAAGGAACCTTTGTCAAAAGGTGATGCAGCGCATGACCAAACTCATGAAAAATTGTGACGATTTCATCAAAGTCAAATAAAGCCGGCTTACCCTCAGAAGGTGAATTTAAGTTGCAAACAACAAAGGCAACAGGCAATGAATCTTTGTAAAGACCCTGATAATCTGACATCCATGCCCCGCCACGTTTATTTTCTCTAGCGTAAACATCCAAGTAAATTCTTCCGATGAGTTCTTTATTGTCATGAAGCTCTATGACTCTTACATCGTCATGATAAGTATTCTCATCAATCTCAGATAATTTAACACCATAGAGATTTTGAATGGTTTGAAATAAACCATCAAAAACACTTTTTTCGGGGAAATATGGCTTTAAATCTGATTTCTTAAAACTAAATTTTTTCTGCTTTAATTTTTCAGAGAAATACATCAGGTCCCATGGCATTAACTCATGACCGGCAAAGTCTTCTAGCTCAATTAACTCTCTTTTAGCTTGCGGCAAAGACAACTCAATAAGGTTGTCGAGGAAATCAATAACCTCATCAGGAGAGTCCACCATTTTTGATTCAACTGAGTATTCTGCATAATTTGAAAAACCAACAAGCCTTGAAAGCTCTGATCTTAACTCTAGAATCTCATCCATTATCTGACGATTATCAAAATCCTTCGAAGTAATACCAACATCAGATGCCCTTGAAATATAAGCCTTGTATACCTCCTCTCTTAATTCTCTGTCGTCAGCATATGTCATTAAGTCAATGTAAATGGGCATTTGAAGATTTATTACATAATTTTCTCCAGACCTTACCTTAGAAAGCTCAGCTTCACCATAACCCTTTAAATCTTCAACTGAAACTTCTTTTTTCCATGAATTTGTTGACTCAAGTACGTTTTTTGAGAACTTGTTACTTAGGACGCTTAATTGCTCCTTAATTGCTTTAAAACGAGCAGATTTAGCAGGATTCAGAGCAACACCAGAGAGCTCGAAGCTGCGCAGTGAATTTTTTACAATGTGCTTCTGCTGCTTTGTTAAATGAGTCTCTTTAACTCTTGTAAATGCCTCATATAGCTCTTTGTTGGCACCCAAATCGCTGTAATAGTTTGAAATTAAGGGCAATGTCTTCTCGTATTGTTCATTAAAGTCATCAGAAAACATAACAGAGTTTAGATGGGAATTTACACTCATCTCTTTTCCGATAATATGCTCAGCTTCGTCAAGAATGCCAATCACGTTCTCCCAATCACTCCCTTGACTTGCTTTGGCAGAATTGGCTTGACCTAACGTAATAGCTTCACTAATACTTCTAACGATATCATCAGGCTCAAAGTTTGGAGATAGATCAAATTTCATATAGAAAACTAGACAATAAAAATGCTCATTTTAAATAAATAGATTGCAATCTAGATGAAGTTTAGAGGTTAATTCGATGAAATTAGTCAAGCAGATTATCATTTCTATTTTGCTCTCCATCTCTTTTATTATGAACCTCAGTTACCTTTCCATATAAGTCCTTAACTCGCTCTTTGCTTCCAACAATACCAGGAGCTTCTGTAAAAGACTGAATCAATAAAAGTCGGTCGGTATTACCATTGTTATGAGTTACCCTATGAAGAGAGTATCTACCTAGAAAAAACTGCAAATCACCAGAACGTAAGTCAAGCCTCTTAACCCTGGATCGGTCTCCATCTAAAACTTTTTTTACCTCATCAAAACACTCATCATCTTTCAATCTTAAATTAGGAACATACTCAAAACACCCTCCTGATTTTGCTCCTTTTAAAAGATAAGTAATAGTAAATTCATTTGTGTCGAAATGCCAATTAAAAGTTTGTCCGGGCTTACAAACATTCACAATCATATTTGATACAGGATCTTCATAGATATAGAGTTTCTGCTTACTTAGACATTTTGCAAGAAATACTCTTAGCGGCTCCCAGTGGTAAAGACTATAAGAAAAAGTACCCTCAGATAAGAAATCTGCCGTAATAAAACCGTTAGATCTCTCCATAAAAACATTTTGAGGATGATCTTTTGACTCTTTAGGATTGCCTTTAGCAAGATAGACATTACAAAGCTTTGATTCTGAATAATATGCTTGATCTTTTCGTTGCTCAGCCTCATTTGCTATTGACTCAAGCCCCCAATCAGTTAAAAAGTCTGAAAGGACACTGCAGCCATCCTGACTGAGTTCATTTTTAACATGGTTAACTACTTTCTTAAATTGAGGACTGTCTGGCTCATTAATTGGATACTTTGATAAATTAATTAGATTTTCTACTTTTGTCATTTACGATAACTATCTTGTCGATTTTGAATAATGACCTCATATCCCTCTTCTTCTGGCTCATCATCAATCATTTCGGGTGGAAAACCAACACCGAGAACGTCTACATTAGCCCTTTCCTCAAGTCTTTTGATAATATTTGGAGAGAGCTCTCTAGGACCATATCGTTTCTCTCCATCCTTAAAAATATCAACTATCATTGGGGCAACCTCTAAACTAAGCCCTCTACGCTCAGCCAACTCATTAAAAATACCTACATCCTTTGAAACCAGATCCATAGTAAAGCTTATATCCCTGCTTCCATTGAGAATAACCTGTGACTCTGTTTCATGAACAAAAGAGTTACCCGAAGAAGCTTTAATAGCCTCATAGGTGACATTCATATCCATACCTAGAAGTTTCATTGTCGTGAGAGCCTCAGAAAGAGACACAAGATTGACAGTCGCTAAGTAATTAGTCATTACTTTTAGTGTAGAGGCAGTTCCTAAATCTCCAGTATGAAGAACTCTTCGACCCATTGTTTTTAATATTGGAAGTGCTTTTTCAAAAGCCTCCCTTTTACATCCAGCAAAGATTGAGATATTTCCTGTGTCTGCTCTGTGACAACCTCCAGAAACAGGACAGTCAATAGGTAAAGCGCCTTTTGACTCAACCAGTGACCCTATTCTCCTGATTTCAGCCTCATCAGTCGTACTCATTTCTAGCCATATTTTTCCTTGAGTAAGGCCAGCTAATATTCCATCATCTGACTCCATTACCTCTGAACAGGCTTTAGGCGAAGGAAGGCAAGTGATTACAATATCACAAGTTTCTGCCATTTCCTTTGGAGAGTTAATACTTTTTGCCCCACGATTCTCAAATTCTTTAACTAATGAATCATCTAGATCCCTAACCACAAGGTCAAAGCCATTTCTTAAAAGGCTGCCAGCAAGCTTCCCACCTGCGTTCCCTAAACCAATAAAACCTACTTTCATTGAATTCTCCCAATCAATAATTAATCATCATCTACATAATAAGGCTTTTGATTCATAGAAAGATGAAGCTTATTCCCCTTGTAAGGGGAATTTGATTCAATAACATCAAAATTTAAATCAATACCCAAACCAGGCTTAGTGGATGGAATTATATTGCCTTTATCCCACGCAATAGGTTCTTCCAATACCTCTGAGTGAAAATCTCCCCAGCTCTTAATACTTTCCATTATCAAAAAATTCGGGCTTGCTGTTGATAGTTGAATGCTTGCTGCAGCACCCACAGGCCCGTTATATAAATGCGGCGCAATCTGTGCATAAAAAACCTCTGCAAGACTAGCGATTTTTTTAGCCTCCAGAATACCTCCTACTCGACCCAGATTCATTTGAATAATTGAGGCTGAATTATTTTTTAATACTTCAAAAAACTCGTACTTTGTTGTCAGTCTCTCACCAGTTGCGATTGGAATTTTTGTTTTTTTAGAGACCTGCGCCATAGCACTAGATTGACCAGGTGGTACGGGCTCTTCAAACCAAAGAGGATCAAACTTTTCAAGTCTTTTTGCAAGTCTGATTGCAGATGATGGTACGAGCTGCCCATGCGTCCCAATAAGAATATCACATTGGTCCCCTACTGCATCTCTAATTTTTTGACAATAGTTCTCGCAATGCCTTAATCTACTTAAAGATATTTGATGACCTGAGTATGACGAATAAGGCCCAGCAGGATCGAACTTGACTGCAGTAAAACCTTGTTCCATAAAATCAATAGCTGACTGAGCGCCTATATCAGGGTCATCATAGTTGAGTTCACCATTTTTGTCTTTCGGATACAAGTAGGTGTATGAGCGCAGCTTTTCATGAACCTTCCCACCAATAAGCTCATAAATTGGTTTATTTGCCTCTTTTCCAATTATGTCCCAGCAGGCCATCTCAAGACCGCTTAAAACCCCCATCATCGTTAAATCAGGTCTCTGAGTAAAGCCACTTGAGAAACACTCTCTGTAAAATCGCTCTACGTGATGAGGATCATGGCCTTTGAGATATCTTTCAAAAACATCGTTAATCCCTTTTACAACAACCTCTGGATGAAAAGATGCTGAATAAACCTCACCTACACCTAATATTCCGCATTTAGTCTCAATGGATAGAAAAATCCAATACATGCCTCCAATATTTGGCTTTGGTGTTGCAACAATATATGTATTTAATTTCTCTACTTCCATCAAAAATAAAGATGAGATCAGGATGAGTTAATTTTTATACGGATTCAAACTAAGAAGCAAGTTATATTTTTAATAACTAGAAAATTAGTGATTATTTATTTCTCTAGAGGGTTTTGAAAGACGTTGTAATTTTTTCCAATTTGAGTCAACCCAAACACTGACATTAGTGGATTTTAATGGCTCTTTTCCAAGCACTGCATCAGCCATTTTTTCAGCCAACATTATTGTTGGGCCATTTAAGTTTCCATTTGGAATGGTTGGAAAAACTGATGAATCAATAACTCTCAAGCTATCAATCCCAATAACTTGACCTGCACTGTTCACAACAGTCATTGGATCATTAACTGAACCCATCTTACAAGAACACGAGGGGTGATAAGCGCTTTCGACATTTGCCCTTACCCAAGCATCTATCTCATCATCACTCCTAACTTCAAGACCGGGGTTGGCCTCACCGCCATTAAACTCATCGAGAGCAGGCTGGCTGAGGATTTCTCTTGTCAGTCTTATACAATCCCTCCAGTCTTGACGGTCTTCTTCGGTCTCTAAGTAATTAAAAATAATGGAAGGCTTCGCTGAAGGGTCAGAGCTCTTTATTTTTACATTTCCTCGACTACTCACTTTATTCACTCCTGCATGGACTTGGTAGCCATGCCCCTTCATTGCAGCGTTTCCATCGTAGCGCATGGCTGCTGGAAGAAAGTGATATTGAATATTTGGCCATTCTATACCGGCTCTGGATCTGATAAAGCCACAAGACTCAAAATGGTTTGTTGCCCCCAACCCTGATTTAGCTAGTATCCATTGAACACCAATAAGACCCTTGCTGAAGAGATTTAATTTGCTATTAAGAGTTATAGGCTTCTTGCAGTTGTATTGAAAATAAACCTCAAGATGGTCTTGAAGGTTCTCACCAACACCAGGCAATTCATGAAGCAGCTCAACACCTGCATTATTTAATACTTCTTTTGGCCCAATACCGGACAATTGAAGTAGCTGTGGTGATCCTATAGAGCCCGCACAAAGTATCACCTCTTTTTTTGCTTTTATTGTCTTTTTTCTTCCGTTTACTGAAAACTCAATACCAGTAGCTTTTTTATTTTCAAGAATTACTCTTTCAACAAGAACGCCGGTTAATATCTTGAGGTTTGATCTATTTTTTGCTGGCTTAATGTATGCATTTGAGGCTGAAGAGCGAACTCCGTTGCCAACCGTCATATGCATAGGCCCAAAGCCCTCCTGTTGTTTGCCATTGTAATCATTCGTCTCTGGATAACCTGCCTCCTTGCCTGCATTAATAAATGCCTTATATAGAGGATTAAGCTTCATGTTATTTCCATTTGAAGTGGATAAAGGGCCACTTCCACCACGGTATTCATTTTCACCTTCATGCCAAGTTTCACAGCGCTTAAAATAAGGCAAGCAGTCTTGATATGACCATCCTTGTGCACCATGACTCTCCCATTCATCAAAATCTTTTGCATGACCTCTTACATAAACCATACCATTGATAGAGGAAGACCCTCCCATTACTCTTCCTCTAGGGCAGTGCATTTTTCTATTATCTAAATAAGGCTCTGGTTCGGTATGGAACTGCCAAGCAAATTTATCAGTATTCATTGGATATGATAGAGCTGTAGGCATTTGAATCATAATGTTTTTATCGCTTCCTCCATTTTCAAGAAGAACGACGTTATGTTCACCAGATTCACTAAGTCTATTCGCCAGAACGCAACCAGCTGAACCTGCACCTACAACAATAAAATCATATTTATCCATACTAATTATTTAATAAGGGCTATCGACATCATTGAGTCGAACAAAAACGCTTTTTAATTGGGTATAGCTTTTGAGGGTTTCAGGACCATTTTCTCGCCCAATTCCTGACTCTTTGTAACCTCCAACTGGCATTTCAGCTGGTGAGTCCCCCCAGCTATTAATCCAACATATGCCTGCTTGCAACTGATTAATTACACGATGGGCACGACTAATATCTTGGGTAAAGACTCCTGCAGCCAAACCAAACTTTGTTTCATTTGCTCTACCTATAACTTCTGACTCGTCATTAAAGCGCAATACAGACATAACTGGACCAAAAATCTCATCTATTACGTGAGGGTCTTTGTCATTGCAATCAGCAAAAATAGTTGGCTCAACAAAGAAACCATTTTTTGTTTCATCTGAAATGAATCGATTTCCACCAATCAAAAGCTTAGAGTTGCTTTTTTTGGCTTTTTCAATATACCCCATAACTTTATCAAGATGCTCTTGACTGATAAGGGCGCCCATTTGAGTGTCAAGATTCAAAGGATTACCAATTTTTATTTTTTCACTTCGCTCGCAGGCTATTTTAAGAAACTCGTCATATATTTCTGATTGAACAAATACTCTAGTTCCATTAGTACAGATTTCTCCCTGAGTATAAAAGTTTGCCAAAAGCGCTCCAGAAACTGCATTATCTAGATTAGCATCATTGAATACAATCAAAGGTGATTTACCTCCTAGCTCAAGAGTAACCTCTTTGAGAGTTCCTGAAGCATCAGACATTACTTTTTTTCCAGTTTCACTTTCACCGGTAAATGACACTTTAGCTATTCTTGGATGTCTTGTTAAGAATTGACCAACTCTGTAGTCGCCTTGAACAACGTTAAACACTCCTGCGGGCATACCTGCCTCAGTGTAGATTTCAGCTAGCTTCAGAACACTTAAAGGTGTCTCCTCGGATGGTTTAAACACCATTGAGTTTCCAGCAGCAAGACAAGCAGCTGATTTCCAACAGGCGATTTGAATTGGGTAATTCCAAGCACCAATACCAGCACAAACTCCTAAAGGCTCTCTCTTAGAAATAAAAAATGTATCTGAATCTAAGTCTTGCTGAGACCCCTGCAAAGCAGGCGCTAGGCCAGCATAATATTCAATTACATCTGCGCCAGTCTCAATATCAACGCAGTTTGCTTCCTGAAGCGGTTTTCCACAATCTATCACTTCGAGTTCAGCGAGTTCATCATTCCTTTCGCGTAGAATTTTAACCGCTTTGAGTAAAATTCTACCTCTCTCAAAAGCACTCATCTGACTCCATTCAGAAAATCCTTTTTCAGCCGACAATATAGCCTTCTCAACATCGTCTTCGCTTGCCTGCCCAATCGTTGCTATTACTTCACCATTTGCAGGGTTAATCGAGTTAAAAGTTTCTCCAGAAGATGACTCAACATGGTCACCATGAATATACAAATCTGTTTTCATAATTATTATCTATTGAAAGAGTAGTCTAGCTAGTTTTAACTACCAATAATGATACATATGAAATTTGTATGTAATGGGAAATAATTACCCATAAAAAGTTGAAAAAAAGTTATAAAAAAATTAGAATTAATAAGGAATTTTTCTTAGTCCCAAATCGTTTTTATACTATGGCATTACAATGTTTTTGAGCTGCTCCTTGAGAAGATTTAAAAGTGTAGCTTTCTGTTTTTCATTAAAGCGAGTGATTGGACCTGAAACTACAATTGCCCCAAGAAGGCTGTCAGTACTCGAGAGAACAGGAACAGCTAGTGCAAAAAGAGATGGGTTGTGTTCATTAATAGACAAATAATAACCTTTGTCTCTTATTTCTTTATAAAAACCTTTTTTATCATTTTGACGTTTACCATAGGCAAGAATAATTCGCCCTGAAGCTCCTCGATTAAGATCTAATCTAGATCCTTGTTCAATGTTATGCCTAACCTCATCTCTAGAGTGAGCTCTGTATAGACAAATACGCTTATTATCCTCCTCAACAAAAAAAGATGAAGTCTCTCCAGATACATCCCGAATGTAATCAACTATCGGACGAATCTGTTCGAGATGGTTACTTTGAGTATAGATTGCACTTAAGTACAAAGCCTGGGTTCCAATGACATATTCTTTGTTTTTAAGGCGTGACACATAACCATAGTCCTCAAGAGTTGAGAGAATACGATAAGTTGTTGAAACGTTAAAATTGAGCTGATCACAAATCTCTTTAATAGAAAAGCTTGACTTGTCTAAGGAGTACATCGACAAGATTTGTAAGCACTTTTCAATGGCGTTATATTTCTTATCAATAGATCTAGCTTTCATTTTAATTTCATATTATGAAAATTCAATATTATATAGTGAAATAACTATATTTTTACAATTTAACGTTGGTATTATCTTAAATTAATGTATTTAGTCGTTTTTTCAAGAAGTTAGAACAAATATATTAACCATAAATTCTTTCAAAAAACTGACATAAATTTTATTAAATAAACGCCATTAAAAAAGGAGAAGAAGATGAATAGAAAGGAACAGATCAAAGCGCTAGAACAAGACTGGAAAGATAACCCAAGATGGAATAATGTTAAAAGACCTTATTCTGCTGAAGATGTCGTTCGTCTTCGAGGATCAGTTCAGCCAGAGTGTACTTACGCAAGACGAGGCGCCGAAAAGCTTTGGGATTTAGTAAATGGCTCATCAAAAAAAGGCTATGTTAACTGCATGGGCGCCATTACAGCTGGTCAAGCAATGCAACAAGCAAAAGCAGGGATTGAAGCCATATACCTTTCTGGTTGGCAGGTTGCAGCAGATGGAAACACTTCTGAGACTATGTATCCTGACCAGTCACTTTATGCTTATGACTCTGTACCAACCATGGTTAGAAGGATTAACAATACCTTTAAGAGAGCAGATGAGATTCAATGGTCGCAAGGCATAGATCCTACTGATGATAAATATATCGACTTCTTTCTGCCTATAGTAGCTGATGCAGAGGCTGGCTTTGGTGGCGTACTAAATTCCTTTGAGCTCATGAAAAATATGATTGCAAATGGGGCAGCTGGAGCTCATTTTGAAGACCAACTGGCTGCAGTTAAAAAATGTGGCCATATGGGAGGAAAGGTTTTAGTTCCAACTCAAGAGGCTGTCCAAAAATTAATCTCTGCTCGATTAGCCTCAGATGTCATGGGTGTGCCAACTCTATTGTTGGCTAGAACAGATGCGGAAGCAGCAAACTTACTTACCTCTGATGTTGATCCGCATGATGCTCCTTTTATAACTGGTGAGAGAACTTCAGAAGGGTTTTATGTTGTTAAAAACGGATTAGAGCAATCTATTTCAAGGGGTGTGGCTTATGCACCGTATGCTGATTTAGTGTGGTGCGAAACCGGCAAACCTGATCTTGGCTTTGCACGTGAGTTTGCGGAAGCAGTTTTAGCTGAAAACCCTGGTCAATTATTAGCCTATAACTGTTCGCCATCATTTAACTGGAAAAAGAACCTTAACGATAGTGAAATTGCCTCATTTCAAGAAAAAATCTCAGAGATGGGTTACAAGTATCAGTTTATCACTTTAGCTGGTATCCATAATATGTGGTATAACATGTTTGACCTTGCATATGAGTACGCAAAAGGCGAAGGCATGAAACACTATGTAGAAAAAGTACAAGAGCCTGAGTTTAGTGCTGCAAAGAAGGGGTACACATTTGCATCACATCAGCAAGAAGTTGGTGCTGGTTATTTTGATGATGTAACTACCGTTATCCAAGGCGGTGAATCATCAGTAACTGCTCTTAAAGGCTCAACTGAAGAAGAGCAATTTAGTTAACCTTCATAATGAATACTTAGGAAGCCTTTAAATAATTAAGGCTTCCTAATATAATTAATCATTATGATTAGTAATTCATCTCAAAAACTCTCTTTATCAATTGCTATAAAGATTTTAGCTGGCTTCGAGGGTCACTACGAAAATATCAAAAGCGCATCCATTGAGGCAAAAAGGTGTTTTGAGGAGAAAGAATGGGAAAAAATTGATAGAGATTCAAAATTACGGCTGAATTTCTATGATGTACGAGTCAACGATTTTTGTAAAAAACTCTCTCAAGAATTAAAACAAAAAAATCTATATGGGGCAAAGGCAGAATTCAACAAATCCCAGAGTTTGGATAAGTTTAACTCGGATTTTTGGAAGAGTACAAAGAGCGTTTATACTGAATTAATCACTTCTCATAAGCAACCTGAACTTGCCGAGACTTTTTACAATTCAGTGTTTTGTAGAATATTTTCAAGGAATTTTTATAACAATCAATATATTTATACTAAACCGTGTGTTTCCTTAAATTATATTGATATGGATGAACCTGTTATTGACAGCTATTTTGTTGAAAATAATCAACTAAATAAAATACTTAGATCTGTTCTCAAAAGTTACAAGTTTAAATGCAAATTCGGAAATTTTGACCAGGATATTGAAAGACTTCAAGAGCAACTCTTTAAGCAAGTTCCAAGGCTGGAGTCTGAAGTATTTGAGATTCAATTTATCAATACACCTTTTATAAGAGGTAAATGTGCATACATTGTTGGAAAAATTGTTACACAGTTACACGCAGATATCCCGGTTCTTATAGCGCTTCTAAATGATGACAATAAAGGGCTTTATGTTGACAGTCTGTTGACCGATGCTGGAGCTATATCTATTGTATTTAGTTTTTCTAGATCGTATTTCTTTATAACAACTGACTACCCTTCTGCAATTGTTGAGTATCTGAAAGAATTACTTCCAGGAAAAACAAGGGCTCTTCTCTACAGTTTGATTGGCCTCCACAAACATGGCAAAACGCATTTGTATAGGCATTTTTTAAAATATTCAAAAATCACAAGTGAAAAGCTGATTGTTGCTCCAGGCATCAAAGGAATGGTTATGTCAGTTTTTACTTTCCCGATGTACCCCTACGTATTTAAAGTGATTAATGATAGGTTCGCACCGCCAAAAATGGGGACAAAAGAAATGGTTAAGGACAGATATTATTTTGTAAAAAATCATGTCAGAATTGGAAGATTAGCGGACACGTGGGAGTTTTCTAATGTTGCTTTTCCTCTTAAAGATATTGACGACACTTTATTGCAAGAATTAAAAAAGAAAGCTGCTTCAAACATTGAGATTGAGGATGATTTGTTAATCGTCAAACATATGTATATAGAAAACAAAATGACCCCACTAAATATCTACCTTGAAACGGCCAATAAAAAACAACAAAACCATATAATTAATGACTATGGAAAGGCAATTGATGAGCTTATAAATTCAAATATCTTTCCTGGTGACATGTTAACCAAAAATTTTGGTGTAACTCGACAAAATAGAGTTGTTTTTTATGATTATGATGAAATTACTTTGATGAGCACTCCAGTCTTTAGAAAGATTCCGAAAGCAAAAACTTACGAACAAGAGATGGCTTCAGAGCCTTGGTATTATGTGGGACAAAATGACGTTTTTCCAGAGGAATTTAGATACTTCATGTTTCCAAATACATTCATGAAGGAGACCTTTAATAAGCGATTTAAAAAACTTCTTGATGCGGATTACTGGGTTTCTATTCAAGAAAAAATAAAAGAAAATGGTGTGATGGATTATTATCCCTATGGTTCAGAAACACGTATGTGCAAAATTTATAAGGAAAAATTGTAATGAAATCAACTTGTGACATTTCTGATGAAATGCATCCAAATGTTCAATATCTAAAACCAGTTTTTCAGAGCTTTGGTAAAAAAACTAGGTTTTCAGGTCGAATAGTTACCATTGAATGCTTTGAAGATAACTCACTTGTTGAGGAAGCACTAAGGTCTGATGGAAGTGAATGTGTCTTAGTTATTGATGCAGGTGCTTCATTAAACTGCGCAATGATGGGAGATAAAAGAGCTACAGACGCAATCAAAAACTCATGGGAAGGTATTATTATTAATGGCCCCATAAGGGATTCTGCTGAAATCAATACTATGAATATTGGTATTCGTGCACTTGGAACATGTCCTAGAAAGAGCATTAAAAAAGGGGTTGGCAAAAGAGATGTCAATGTATCATTTTCAAATGTAAAATTTATCCCGGGACACCATCTTTATGCCGATGAAGACGGGGTAATTGTATTAGAAAATAAGGCAGATTAATGAGTAATGACCATCAAATAATTAATGAAATAAAGGTTGATAATAAATTTTTTGATTTTATTGATAAAGAGGTTTGTGAAGGTTTAGACATTTCTGCCAAAGAATTCTTCCAGTCATTATCAAATATATTGGCTAAACATCAAGATGAAAACACGAATCTTTTAGAGAAGAGACAGGAGCTACAATCAAAGATTAATCACTGGCATCAAAACAACAAAAGGATTGACCAAAATAAATACAAAAGCTTCCTTCAAGATATAGGCTATATCGCTTCTGATCCTGGAGAATTCAATATAGAAGTTGAGGAAGTAGATGATGAGATTTCACTGGTTTCTGGACCTCAGCTTGTTGTCCCAATAACTAACCAAAGATTCGTTCTCAATGCAGTAAATGCAAGATGGGGTAGTCTTTTTGACTGTCTTTATGGAACCAACGTGATCCCAAACAGAGGAAGCATGACAACTTCCTTCGCTCATAATCTTCAGCGTGTAAACCGAACTGCTGAGCTAGCATGTGAATTTCTTGATGAGATAGCGCCCCTCAAAGGTGCCTCATATAGACAAATTACTTCTCAAGTAAAGTACACTGGAGCTCTAATTTTTAATCTTGATAATGGAGAGCTTGCCACACTAATTAACCCTGAACAGTTCATAGGTCATACAGAAACTGGAAACATTCTTCTAAGAAATAATAACCTCCATCTAGAAATTGTTTGTGACCAACAAAAAAGTCTTCACAAAAGCGGAATATTTGATGTCATTTTAGAATCTGCTGTAACAACTATTGTCGATTTTGAGGACTCTGCTGCAACAGTTTCTAACGAAGAGAAAATTCATGCCTATAGGAATTATCTAGGTCTTATGAAGCGAGATCTCAACTCTACATTCACTAAAAATGGACATACAATCAGCAGATCCTTAAACAAAGATAAAGAATATATAGATATAGAGGGTGAAAAACTGACTCTTCCAGGAACTAGTTTAACTCTTGTTCGAAACGTTGGAATTCACATGAATACGAGCATGGTAAGAAATCGAGATGACTCATCTATACCTGAGGGCATTCTAGATACAATGGTTACCTCACTAATTGCACTTCATGACTTAAAACTTAAGATAAATTCAAAAAAAGGAAGTATATACATTGTTAAACCAAAGCTTCATGGACCGGATGAAGTGAAATTCACAAATGACCTATTTGAATCCGTCGAAAATGCTTTATCAATCAAAAAAAATACCCTAAAGATTGGAATAATGGATGAAGAGAGAAGAACCACTCTAAATCTGAAGGCTTGTATTTATGAGGCAAAAAACCGCATAATATTTATTAATACTGGTTTCCTTGATAGAACTGGCGATGAAATTCATACATCTATGATGGCTGGTGCAATGCGATGCAAAAATCTGATTAAGGAAGAGGACTGGTTCTCTGCCTATGAGGAAAATAATGTCAGTGTTGGGCTCGAGTGTGGACTATACAAAAAAGCTCAAATTGGAAAAGGCATGTGGGCACAACCAGACCAAATGAGGGAAATGCTTGACAACAAGATGGTTCATCTAGAGGCTGGTGCAAGCTGCTCTTGGGTGCCCTCTCCAACTGCAGCAACTTTACATGCTACCCACTATCATCGATTTGATGTTTTTAATCAGCAACAAAAAATATTATCTAAAAACAAAAAACCTAATCAAGATAACTTACTTGTGATTCCTTTTTTAAAACTGGCAGATCAGCTATCTGAGGAAAAGATTATTAAGGAAATAAATAATAATGCTCAAAGTATTTTGGGATATGTTGTAAGGTGGATTAACCAAGGAATTGGTTGCTCTAAAGTTCAAGATATTAACCATGTTGGACTGATGGAGGATAGAGCTACGTTAAGAATTTCCTCACAGCATATGGCAAACTGGCTTTACCATGAAATTTGCTCTAAGGAGCAGGTTAATCAAGCATTTCAAGAAATGGCTTTGATAGTTGATGAACAAAATAAACATGACCCTCACTATATACCAATGGCGCCAAAATACGACTGCTATGCATATAAAGCTTCAACAGAGTTAGTCTTTGAAGGAGCTAAGCAGGCAAATGGATACACTGAAGACATTCTAATCAAATATAGACGAAAATTTCTTGAAGCCAATTAGACAAAGTATTTAAATTGTCAATTTTATTGGAAATAGGTATTTCTAATTTCCTATCGCGCCTCACCTATAAGTAAATGTCAAACCGCAATATATGTCTCAGTTGATTTGACCTAAATTGCCTTTGATAATTACTCAATCTATTCATTGAAAATGAAGTTATATTATTACCAAAGTAATCAATATAAAGGGGTTTTCATGAATCATATTATGTATGAGCAATTCAAACAGAGTTTGCTGCAAAGCATATTTGCTATTCCGGGGGTTATAGTATGAAAAAAGTACTAAAACTTACACTTGAAGATACAAGGAAAATGATGGATTGCGCCATCAATAAAGCAATTGAGATTGGTATAGATATGGATATCGCTATTGTGGACGATGGTGGTCACCTCATGCTATTTACAAGAATGGATAATGCAAAAATCACCAGCATTAATGTCTCTATAGATAAGGCATTTACTGCTGCAGCAGCTAGAAAAGCAACTTTAGAGTATGGCAAATCTGTGATCAATCACGGACCAGCTTTTGGCATCCAAACCTCCCACCAAGGTCGTTTTTGTGTTGTTGGGGGTGGGTTGCCGCTTTTTGTTGATGGTCAGATTGTTGGCGGTATTGGTTGTAGTTCCGGAAGTGCAGACCAAGATATAATCGTTGCTCAAGCAGGCATAGACGCATTACTTTCTAGTTAGTAAAAAATAATCCTAACCTTTGAATGCATTATCAGAGAGAAGATAGTCTAATTCTTCCATAGTGCTCATGCGCCCTAAAATTTCATTTCTATGAGGGAAGCGACCAAACTTTTTAACAAGATCTCTATGGTGTTTTGAAAAATCGAGGTTGAAGTTGTACTTTTCAAAAAGATAAACTTGAAGATTTTGGTGGTCTAAATTTTCGCTATGCATTAAAGGCATAAAGAGAAAAAGTAGCTTTTCATTGTCTAATTCCTCATCAAATCCATTATTTATCGCAGACAGTGCTACCTCAATGGCCATACTTTCTGTTTTAAAACTTTTAGCCTCGGATCGAAACATATTGAGTGGAAATTGATCAAGAATTATGATGAGCGCAACTGAGCCATCCGCCGTCTCCCTCCATAAACTAAAACCTCCAGAAGCAGCATGCTCCCATACCTTTTCAAATTTTGATTTGATTTCTTTATCTATAGTTGGAGTTGAAGCAAACCAGAATTGTTTACTTTTTTCAGAAAACCAATAGTCAAGTATATCGCTTGGCTTTGTGGAGTTTTCATTCATATTTCAGGACAAAAAACCTTTAGAGCAGCATAATATACCACTCTAAAGGCTTAAAAGTTATTTCTTAACGATGAGGTGATTTTTCACCATAATCTTTGTACTTCTCAAGATGTCTAATTGGTTTACTCAGGGCGTCCTTTCTAAACGGATCTCCAAGCTCTCTTGAACACATGATTTCAATAATTGTGGTCTTTCTATCATTCATCTGCATATCGATCGCTTTTTTGAGTGCTGGCCCAACATCTTCAAGTTTATCAACTCGAATTCCTTCTGCCCCCATCGATTTAGCAATATTGACAAAATGTTGGTCTGTCAATTCAGCTGCTACAAATCTTCTGTCATAAAAATCAACCTGATTCTTCTTTTCTGCTCCCCAATGACGATTATGAAAAACTACCGCTGTAACTGGAATATCATGACGAACACAAGTCATTGTTTCAACCATACTCATAGCCCAGGCACCATCACCCGCATATGAGATAGCAGGCCTATGCTGGGCAGCCGCTTTAGCACCAATAATAGTAGGAAAAGCATAACCACAATTTCCAAAACTCATTGCCGCAAAGAAGCTTCGTGGCTTCTCAAAACGAAGATAACTATTAGCAACTGAGTTAATGTTTCCAATATCAGTTGAAACCATAACATCTTCTGGCATTGCCTTTTCAAGCTCTCTTAGAACTTGCCTTGGATGAAGCCAACCTTCTTCTTTATTGGCAATCATGTCCATGCTGTAAGAGTCTGTTTCATGAATCCACTCATCCAACTCTAATTCCCATGCAGCTTTTTCATCTGCAATAGTTTTTGCTCTGTCATTTTTTGTTGAGTCACAATTGAGTTTTGCAGAGTCTAATTTTTGACAAAGAACTGAAGCTACAGCTTTTGCATCACCACAAATACCAACATTAATTGGCTTAACCAATCCTAACATTTTGTGATCAGCATCAATTTGAATAATTTGTGCATCCTTTGGCCAATAATCCATACCGTGTTGAGGCAGAGTACCGAATGGACCTAATCTTGTACCCAAAGCAATAACTACATCAGCCTTAGAGATTAACTTCATTGCAGCTTTTGATCCTTGATATCCTAGCGGACCACACCACAAATCATGACTAGCTGGGAAAGAGTCATTATGTAAATAGCTATTTACAACTGGAGCACCTAAGCGCTCAGCCAAGGCTGCACACTCATCTACGCCATCAGCCATGACAACGCCACCACCAGAAACAATTACAGGAAACTCAGCCTTGGCAATTAAAGATACTGCCTCATTAAGTGTATCTTCGCCACCAGTACCTCTATCTATTCTGCTTGGTGTAGGAATCGTAAAATCACCATCAGCATAAAAATAATCTCTCGGAATATTTAATTGAGTAGGTGCCATTTCACTCATTGCTCTATCAAAACAGCGGCCAGTAAATTCGGCCATTCTCATTGGATTGACCACATGCCCTTGATACTTTGTAAACTCTTGGAACATTGGTAGCTGATTGGCCTCTTGAAATCCTCCCAATCCCATACCCATTGTTCCAGCTTCAGGAGTTACAATAACAACAGGACTGTGAGCCCAATATGCAGCCGCAATAGCAGTAACACAGTTAGATATTCCTGGACCATTCTGTCCAATCACAACACCATGCCTTCCACTTACCCTTGAATACCCATCAGCCATGTGAGCCGCACCCTGCTCATGAACTACCGGAATAAACCTTATGCCTGCAGGCTCAAAGATATCCATTGCATCCATAAATGCTGAACCCATAATGCCAAATATATCTGTAACTTCATTAGCTACCATAGTTTCAACAAAGGCTTCACTCGAGGTCATTTTTGCCATTTTTTATTTCTCCTATTATTAATTATTTAGTATATCCAAAGCGGGAACATAATCATATCCTAAGTCATGCGCAACTTCTAAACAAGTTACACTGCCACTATGAACATTTAATCCAGCTCTTAGATGCTCATCATCCAATAAAGCTTGCTTTATTCCCTTATTTGCAATATTTAAGCCAAAGGGTAGCGTGACATTGTTTAAGGCATAAGTTGACGTTTTTGGGACGCCTCCAGGCATATTTGCCACACAGTAGTGAACAACATCATCAACAATGTAGGTTGGTTCTGCATGAGTTGTAGCCTTTGAGGTTTCAAAACAACCCCCTTGATCAATAGCCACATCGACAATCACAGATCCAGGTTTCATCGCCTTAATCATTTCTTTAGAGACTAATTTTGGAGCTTCAGCTCCAGGTATTAATACTCCACCAATAACAAGATCAGCCTGAAGAACATACTCTTCTACCGAACTTTTTGTTGAAAACACGGTATTCGTACTTCTGCCAAATTGCTGCCAATGTTGCTCTAGAGTATCAGGATTGTTATCAAGCACCCAAACATCAGCCCCCATACCAACAGCCATATGTGCTGCATGAGCTCCAACAACTCCACCACCGAGTATCACTACATTGAGTGGATCAACCCCTGGAACCCCTCCAAGAAGCGCACCCATTCCGCCATTTGGATGCTCTAAAAAGTGGGCACCAGCTTGAATAGCCATTCTGCCAGCTACCTTCGACATTGGAGCCAATAATGGCAAACCCCCTCTTGGTGAAGTTACTGTTTCATAGGCAACACAGATGGCTCCGCTTTCCACGAGCCCTTTAGTTTGTTCAGGGTCTGGAGCAAGATGAAGATAGGTGTAGAGAATTTGTCCTTCTCTCAACATAGCAATCTCTTCTGCTTGAGGCTCTTTTACTTTTACGATCATATCTGCAGTATCGAATACCTCTTTAGCAGTAGATAAAATCTCAGCGCCACAATCTGCATACTCCTGGTCAGAAGCGCCAATCCCAACGCCTGCATTTGTTTGGACTGCAACTGTGTGACCATGATTGATAAACTCTTTAACACTTCTAGGCGTTAAACCGACTCTATACTCATGATTTTTAATTTCTTTTGGGACACCAATAATCATTTTATTTTCCTATAAATGTTTATAAATTAAGCTTTATGCATTTGCAGCAATAGCGTTATCAACTGCCTCAACAATCTGATCAATTTCATTTTTTGAACAAATAAAAGCTGGGCTAAAAAGGAGAACGTTATTATTGTATTCAAAGCTTCGATTTGTTCTTCCAATCATAACTTTATTTTTTAAACAGTGCCCTGCAATAGCCATTGCAACACTCTCATGAACCGGCTCTTTAGTCACCCTATCTTTTACTAACTCAACGCCACAAAATAGACCTTTACCTCTTACATCCCCTATAATGTCGTACTTCTCTTCAAGCACATGCAATTTCTCTTTAAGATAATCACCCATAACTTTTACGTTTTCTAGAAGGTTTTCTCTTTTAATAATATTTACAACTTCAAGCGCCGCTGCTGGTCCAGCAGTGCAACCACCAAATGTAGATATATCTCTAAAATAGCTGTCTGGATTGGAAGGGTCTTGTTTGAATCTTTCAAAAATTGCTTCAGACGTTATTGTGACGGAAATAGCGGCATAGCCTGCAGCGAGGCCTTTAGCTGTCGTAACGATATCTGGCTGAACATCAAAGTGCTGATATCCAAACCATTTACCCGTTCTTCCAAGCCCACATACCACTTCATCTATGTGAAGCAAAACATCATATTTATTACATATAGATTGGATTATAGGAAAATACTCTTTTACTGGAGGAATAACTCCACCTCCAGCAGTAATTGGCTCAAGAACAACCGAACCAACCGTATCTGGACCTTCCTTTAATATAATGTCCTCAAGAACTGTTGCACATTCTATATTGCATTCACCATATTTTTTTCCAAATGGGCAGCGATAACAGCAGCAATTTGGCATTTCAACAAAGCCTGGAGCAAAGGGACCATATTGTTTTTTTCTTTGAATTTGAGCTGAAGAGCTCATTGCACCGATAGTCGTGCCATGATAGTCACGATCACGATAAATGATTTTATGCTTTTTGCCCTCATTATCGAAATGAGCCAGCTGACGAACCATCTTATAGCCTTTTTCATTGGCTTCTGAGCCAGAGTTTGAATAATAAACACGATTCATTCCAGGCATTAATGAAGTAATTTCTTGTGCATACTGTGAAGCAGGCTCATTACCGAATGCACCTGCAAAGTAAGGAATTTTAGAAATCTGGTCACTAACAACCTTTACCATTTCATCTCTTCCATAACCCAGATTCACTGTCCAAACGCCGCCAGAAGTTGCATCCAGGTATTCATCACCTTTTGAATCAGTTATAATCATTCCGTTAGCATTTGATACAACAAGTGGATCGTTATCCTCAAAAGCTTTATGTTGAGTTAGATGGTGCCAGACATGCTCTTTTGCATTATCAACAACTGTAGTATTAGACATTCTCCCTCCTAGAAAAGATTTCTACGCAAATTTTAAAAAGAATTTTCGCAAATTTAGTAAAAGAATTATAAAATTTAACTGGTCCTGATTTAACATATATATAGAACCAGAAAACTTACAATTAATAGGCCAGAAAAATGGATGAAATGTGGAATCAATTTTTTTCTCTAAGGCATGATAAACCTAGAACTCTTCAATTGCAGATTAGACAACAGTTAATTGATGCAATAACCAATGGCTTAATCGGACCAAACGAACCCCTACCTTCTTCTAGAAATCTTGCAAAGGCTCTTAAGGTTGCAAGAAATACTGTGATTGCCTCTTATAAAGAATTAGAGTTTGATGGTTATATAACCCCCAAGGAAAGAAGGGGGTATTTTGTAAATGAACAATTCTATGAGAGCTATACTTCAAGCGATAATGGCCAGCAAAATGAGCCTCAATCTCCAGTATGGCTCGACAAATTAATTACAAAAAAACCATCTACTCAAATCAATATACATAATCCAGAAAATTGGCAAAACCTTCCATATTCATTCACAATTGGTCAACTCGATAAGAGCTTGATACCCTACTATGAGTGGAGAGAGGTTGTTAGACACTCCTCAACACTTCCAGAAATTCAAAAATGGAATATGGATCATGTAGATAGTGATGACCCATCTCTCATTAAGCAAATCCAATCTAAGGTTCTACCAAAACGAGGCGTTTGGGCAAACAAGGATCAGATTCTTATAACGTCAGGAAGTCAAAATGCAATCTATATGATTGCAAGCCTCCTAACTAATCAAAGCACTGTTGTGGGAATGGAAAACCCAGGATATCCTGATGTAAGAAATATCTTTCAGTCTAAAACAGATAATATTGAGCCAATAAGGATTGATCAAGAAGGGATTGTAGTCGATGATATTAGCCCTAAAACAGATATTGTATTTACTACTCCCAGTCATCAGTATCCAACGGGGGTGACAATGAGCATGGAGAGAAGACACGAATTACTTAATATTGCTAGAGAAAATGAAATAGTGATAATTGAGGATGACTATGAAGCAGAAATTAATTTTCAAAAAAAACCTCACCCTTCTCTCAAAAGCTTAGATAAAAATAATAATGTAATTTATGTTGGGAGTTTCTCAAAAGCATTTGCTCCTGGTCTAAGACTCGGCTATATGGTAGGACCCGAGAGCCTTATAAAGGAGGCTAAAGCCCTCAGAAGGTTAATGATAAGACATATACCAGCAAACAACCAAAGATCCGTAGCACTTTTTATAGGGCTCGGGCATTATCACAACATGTTTACAAAAATTCAGAAAACTAACAAGGAAAGATGGGGCTTGATAAATGAAAAAATTAATAATGAGCCTTTATTATCATGTACTCCAACTCTTGGTGGTTCATCCTTCTGGATAAAAATACCAAAATCAATTGACAGTGAAAATCTTTGCAAAAAACTTTTATCAAAAGGTGTCGCAGTTAGGTCTGGCAAGACACATTTTTTAGAAGAAGATGCTCCATTAAACTACTTACATCTTGGTTATTCAGCTATAGATACCAATAAAATAAATAAAGGGATGGATATTATTATTAATGAAGTAAAGTCAATGAAGACTTAACAGTTTAATTGGCGATTTTTCCTCGCCATTAGATTCTAATTTTTTCGTTTAGAGGGTCATACATTGGCTTAAGTGATGCTTTACACTTTTCAATAACGCCTTCAACCTCGATTGTATACTCAGCACTCAGAATATCCTCTTGGCTTTCATTTGGTTTACATGGTATATAACCTAGACCAACAGCACTTCCAAGAGTATGGCTATATGTCCCACTTGTTAGATGACCAACAATTTCTCCATTTTTAAGGATAGGCTCGTTGTGGTAAAGCATTAAATCTGAATTATCTAATAAAAATTGCATGACACGCATATCATAACCGGCAGTTTTTTTTGATTGAACAGATTCATAACCAATAAAGTTTCCGTATTTTGAAGGCTTTTTATCAAGCTTTACTGCAAATCCAAGGCCTGCATTAATTACGTGATCTTCATCAGTAATATCATGTCCAAAATGTCTATAAGCTTTCTCAATTCTACAACTATCTACTGTATGCATTCCAACATGCCTCAGAGAAAATTTTTCACCAACTGAGTCAATGAGTTCAGCAACATAGTTTGAAAACTCAATAGGGAAGTAGAGTTCCCATCCTAACTCGCCAACATAAGTAATTCTATGAGCTCTAACATTCGCCATACCAATCTCGATGTTTCGCACATTTGCAAATGGGAAGCTTTCATTACTCATATCAGTGTCAGTAATAGATTGAAGTAAATCTCTCGATTTTGGACCCATAATAGCAATACATCCTTCTGAGCTTGTCGCATCAAACAATGCACAGTTTGCATCTATTGGCATATTCTTTTGAAGCCAATGCATATCTCTATTTAGGCATACTGTTCCACTGACAATCAGATAATCATCTGAAGCAAGTCGAGTGACTGTTACATCTGCCTCGATACCACCTTTGCCATTGAGCCACTGAGTGTAAACCATCTTACCGGGATCAACATCAACATCATTTGCACAAATCAACTGAAGAAAGTCCATAGCATCTTCACCCTTGACTCTGATTTTTGCATATGAAGACATTTCATACATGCCAACTGTCTCCCTAATGGCTTGTTGCTCTAATTTATGAAATTCAAACCAATTTTGTCTCCCCCATGAATATTCATACTTTGCCTCAGCTTTTCCAATTAGCTCTTTTGGAACAAACCAGTTGGGTCTTTCCCACCCAGCTACTTCGCCAAAACAGGCTCCACGTTTTTTGTAGAAATCATATAAAGGCGTTTTTCTCAATCCTCTTGCTGTTTCATATTGGTGGTAAGGGAAATGATTTTCATAGAGATATCCCAAAGTTTCGGTAACTCTGTTTGCTAAATATGTTTTGTTACTTTGGAAAGACTGGTTCCTTCTAATATCTACATCCCATAAATCACAAGGTGGCTCTTTTCCAACAATCCATTCAGCAAGATACTTTCCAGCCCCACCAGCAGCCTGAATTCCAATTGAGTTAAAGCCAGCTGCAACATAGAAACCACCAAGCTCTGGAGATTCACCAATTTGAAAATTATCATCTGGCGTAAAGCTTTCAGGGCCATTAAAAAGAGTTTCAATACCTAAGCTCTCCATCACCGGGACTCTACTCATTGCAAGCTCAAGATATGGCATACAGTGATCTAAGTCATCCTGGATTTGGTCAAAGCAAAAATCCTCTGGTATACCATTTTGAGCCCAAGGTTTTGCGTTAGGCTCAAACAATCCAACTAATATTTTTCCAGCATCTTCCTTGTAATATGCGGACTCATCAGGGACTCGCACAACTGGCATATCCCCTAAACCTGGAACTGCTGAAGTCAAAAAATAAAAATGTTCACATGCATGAAGCGGCACAGAGACTCCTGCCATTTTTCCGACCTCTCTAGCCCACATGCCACCGCAATTTATAACAACCTCTGATTGGATATCTCCAAACTCAGTACTTACGCCAGTTACCCTTCCATTATCTTTGAGAATTCCACTAACTTTAACATCCTCAAAAATTTTAACACCGTTATTTTTTGCACCTTTTGCCAAAGCCATTGCTACGTTAGCAGGATCCGCCTTTCCATCTTTGGGTATCCATGCACCACCAACAATATCATCAAGATTAAAAAAATCTAATTTATTTCTAAGCTCTTCAGTAGTTAAAATTTGGACATCAACTCCATGAACTTTTGCAAGAGATGCATTACGTTTGTACTCTGTTAGTCTCTCCTGATTAGTGGCAAGGCTTACCGATCCAGTTCTTCTATATCCAGTAGCCATTCCTGTTTCAGACTCAAGTGTTTCATAAAGATTCCCTGAGTACTTGACCATTTGAGTTAAATTAAGTGAAGAGCGCATTTGCCCAACAAGGCCAGCAGCATGCCATGTTGTTCCTGAGGTCAGTTTTTTTCTTTCAAGAAGAATAACATCCTTGTATCCAAGTTTTGCAAGGTGATAAGCTACAGAGCACCCAACGACTCCACCACCAATGATAACTGCTTGGGCATGCTTAGGTATAGTTGAAGACATAAATATTTAGATAATAACTCAAAACAGGATTATAGGACTATTTACCCTTCCATGGAACCAGATAATTCTCAGAAATACGCATCAGAATATCAATGGCGTATCCGATGATTCCAATTAACACTATTCCCATAATAACTAGGTCAGTCATTTGAAACTTGGATGCGTTAATGATCATCATTCCAGCTCCTTTTTGGGCGGCTACTAGTTCTGCTGCAACAACTGTTCCCCAGCAGACCCCCATCGACACTCTTGCGCCAGTAAAAATCTCGGGCAAGCTGTTAGGTACAATTACCAATCTCATAATCTGCCACTTTGATGCGCCTAGTGAGTATGCGGCATGAATTTTTGAAATTTTTACGCCTGAAACTCCTGCTCTTGCAGAAATTGTCATAATCCATAGAGAAGCTAAAAATAGCAAAATAATCTTACCTTGCTCTCCGATTCCAAACCAAATGATGACTAGTGGAATTAGCGCGAGTGGCGGAACTGGTCTCATAAACTCTACAATTGGATCAAACCACCCTCTAAACCATCCAGATAAGCCCATTGCATATCCTAAGGGAATTCCGATTATAGCGCCAGCTAAAAATCCTACAACAACTCGAATAAGTGACCAGCCTAAGTGCTCCCAAAGAGTAAAGTTTTTATAGCCTTCAGAACCAACTTTCACTAATCTTGACCAGACTGTTTCTGGAGCTGGAAGCCAAACAGGTTGCATCTGCCAACCTTTTTCAGGTGTAACACTTAAAGTGCCTTTTTTTGTCATGTAGATGCGAGCATTATCAATAAAAACTTCCTGCTCAGGTGATATTTCCTGGCCATTAACAGCAACAACTTTATAGCTTTTGTCTTTCCCTCCAACGTCATTTTTTTGAACTTTAACTAGTCCGCTCCTGTAGGTTATTATCTGGTCGGTATCGTTAAGAGCAAAGCCATCTCCAGGCTCAATATCAAGCTTGTCAGGAATCACTCCACTTTGAACATCGTATACTGTTATTGTCACATCAGCATCGTCAGTCTGACCAGAAGAATTCATCGCGGTGTAGTTAAAAGTTAGCTCACCAATGAATGGTCCGGGCACATGAATTGGAATTAATTTAGAGCCTGTAAATGCAGCCCATATAGCAAAGATAGCAATTACGGAAATGATTGATGCAGCCCTGTTTGGTGAAACCGCACTCTCATCTCCGAAAGTTACTGTTTTTAAACTTGTAAAATCATCTTGTGATTTTGTAAATGATGCGGCAATCTTAACAATATAGAAAGCTGCAACAAAAATTATTATATAAAAAATTAAAATAGCCATCAGTTATCTTCCGCCCTACCCATTATTTCTTCTTCCATTTCCCAAATAATTGAAAGTATCTCATCACGAGTCTCAGTGTAGCCATCAGCTTTTTTAACTTCTCTTAAATCCATATTGACCCCCATTTCAGCAAAAGGAAGTTCATATTCTTTATGAATCCTTCCAGGCCTTGGGGCAAGAACCAATAATCTTTCTCCAAGAAGAACAGCTTCTTCAACTGAATGGGTGATTAAGATAATTGTTTTGCCAGTCTCTTTCCAGAGCTTTAAGACAAGTCCCTGCATTTTTTCTCGAGTTAAAGCGTCCAATGCACCTAATGGCTCATCCATTAAAATAACATCAGGATCATTAGCAAGACAGCGGGCTAATGCTACTCTCTGTTGCATTCCACCGGACAACTCATAAACAGCCTTATCTTCAAAATCTGCAAGTCCAACAATCTCTAAAAGGTGTTTAACCTTTTCTTCTTGCTCTGCTTTCGACATGCCTTTCATTCGAGGCCCAAAAGCAACATTTGAACGCACATTCATCCATTCGAAAAGAGCACCCTGTTGGAAAACCATGCCACGCTCTGCTCCTGGTCCTTGAACAATCTGATCGTTAAGAACAACCTTGCCCTCTGTAGGCGCTAGAAAACCTGCTATGATATTTAAAAGTGTAGTTTTTCCACATCCAGATGGACCAAGTACGGTGATAATTTGGCCTTCATCTATATTGAGCGAAACATCTTTGAGTGCTTGAACTGAAGAGCCATTCTTCAAGTCAAATCGCATAGAAATATTATTTATTGATAACCCTTTCAAAACTGGCTCCAAATTTGTGTTTCATTAAAAAGGTGGCACACCTTACGTGCGCCACCTTTGGTCTAACTTATACTACATTTAAGACTTAAAAAAGTCATTAAATTTTGTACTTTATTGCGCTGCTAGTCCTTCTAAGCCGTCAGTATTGATGGCATTAGCATATGAACCACGTGCACTTGGGATATTTCCACTGTTAACAAATACATCTGCTACACCCTTAAGGAATGCCGCACCTGATCCGCCAAGCCAGTTTGGACCAAGCTGGTTGCTAACTGAAGGAAATACAAATGTCGCCATTGTCTCTCTTGTGGCTTGCTCATCCATACCAGCATCTTTAGCAATGTGAGGAATCATCATTTCAGTAAATCCTCCAGAATTCCACATCGCATTTGCGGCAGCAGTAACACCTAGGAAAGTTTGAAGAACTTCTGCATTTTCATCAGCAAAGCTTGCTGGTACAGATGTTACATCCCAAACCAAAATACCTAGAGCTGTTTTCTCAGCACCCGTCAATAGAACATTACCATGCTCTAAAGCACGACGAAGTGATCCACCCCATCCACAGAACATATCAATGCTTCCTTGTGCTAGTGCAGCTGCACCTTCTGGTGGAGCCATATCAACTACTTGCATTGAGTCTACAGAAACGCCAAAGTGTTCCATCTGCTTCAAGAAACCATAGTGAGCAGCTGTTCCAATTGGAACTGATACTTTCTTGCCAGCTAATTCTGAAGCATTACTTGCATCGATTTCAAGACCTGAAGCCACTACACAGTTATCATTGTCAGCATAACTTACAGCTACGTCAACAATTTGAATGTCTTGACCAGTTGATGCAGCAACAATAAATGGAGGCACACCTTGACTGACAGAAATATGAATATCACCAGAAGCCATTGCAGCTGACATCGCTGTACCTGTTCCAAAAGCTTTCCAGTTAACCTTCATACCTAAAGCTTCATCGTAAGCACCAATCTGCTTTGCATATTCAAACGGCATTGGCCACTCTTCGAAATAAGCTACATTTAACTCATCAAGAGCCATTACGTTTACTGAAGCTATAGCACTTACAACTGTAGCTCCAATTTTTTTATAAATACTTTTCATTGTTTCTCCTAAATTAATATAAATATTAAATTAACACTATTTTCAGCAAAAAAAGAAAGCCTAGGTTGTAGTGTTAAACCCGTTAATTAGCTAACTAGATTTGAATGCCGAAATTAAATACTACCATGAAAATCGATAAAATCAATCAAATTTTCGAACATGAGTTTAATTTATTATTGAAGTAAAGAAAAAAATATCTATGGAACCAGAGTTGGATTCATTAATAGTCCAATTGAAACTGGCTTTAGATTTTAGTTACAATTAATACATTAGAATTAAATGGAATAGCGCCTTAGGAAAACTCCACAGCCCTCAACTCTAGTGCAATTTTATCTAACGATGAGTTAACTAGTTTAAATGATCCTTCTGCACCATAAAGTTTCGCTAGCTCTACTGCTTCATTAATAACAACCTTGTATGGAACTTCTGGTTGAAACTTTAATTCATATACTCCTAAATACAATATTGCCTTTTCTGTAGGCCCTAATTCTCCAATATCTCGATCAAGAGTTGGATGAATAATATCCTCAAGAGCAGCAATATTCTTAGGAATGTTTAACAGCAAGTTTGAGAAAAAAGCCTTAGAAATCTTGCCTTCTTTTTGGTTTAGAAACTGTTGCTCAATTTTTTTTATATTCTCGCCAGAAATTAGCCACTGATATAAAGCCTGAACTACTCTGGCTCTTGAGCGCTGTTTGGGAGTCACAGTTTTTCTATTAGGCTAATCATTCGGATTGTGCTTTCTGCAGCTTCAGCACCTTTGTTTTCGGAGCCACCCGAGCGCTCAATGGCTTGCTCCACTGTATCAACAGTAAGAACCCCAAAGGCAATAGGTATGTCGGAGTCGAGTGCTATTTGAGAGATTCCTTTTACACATTCTCCAGCAACATACTCAAAATGAGGGGTACCACCTCTAATTACAGCTCCTAAAGCAATAATCCCATCAAATTTACCAGTATCAGCTACTTTTTTAAGAGCCAATGGAATTTCAAAAGCACCCGGTACGTAAAATATCTCAATATCAGCCTCTTTAGTGCCACTCTTAAGTAGAGCTTCTTTAGCTCCGCTTATCAAATGCTCAACGACAAAAGAGTTGAAACGTGCAGCAACTAACGCTACTTTTTTATTTTCAATAGTCAAATCACCCTCAATAGCTTTCAATTTAATTACTCCTTTATGTTTACATACTCAGTAATGGTTATTCCAAAACCCTCTAGTCCAGGCCACTTTCTTGGTTTTCCAAGAGACTTCATGTTTGAAACACCTAAGTCAGATAGGATTTGAGCACCAATTCCAAATGTTTTATCATCGTCACTACTTCGGTAGTCCTGATTATCAATATTTTCTAGAATTGCTTGATTAGTCTGCTTCCTTAGTAACAAGAAAACGCCATTTTCAACCTCTGAAATCATGCCCAAGGCGCTATTAATGCTAAAACCTCTCTGCACCTCTTGAAGGACATCTTTAAAGATATTTTCCATGTGTACTCTTACATAGGGCTCTGTCTTATTATTCACTGAGCCCTTTACAAGCGCAATATGAATATCATTATGAATCGTATCTAGATAGGAATAGAGTTGAAAATCACCATACTTGGTTTTGAATGGCCTCTGACTTATTCTTTCTACTGTTTTTTCATTTTCAACCCTGTAATGGATTAAATCAGCAATATGCCCTACTTTAATTCCATGCTTTTTACCAAACTTGTATAAATCATCACTTCGAGCCATTGAACCATCATCATTTAGAATTTCAACAATGACCGATGATGCCTCAAAACCAGCTAGACGCGCCAAATCGCATCCAGCCTCTGTATGTCCAGCACGAATTAAAACGCCGCCTTGTTGAGCCATTAGAGGAAAAACATGACCAGGCTGAACTATATCAATAGGTTTAGCATCTTTAGCAACAGCATCAAGAATTGTTTTTGCACGATCTGCGGCTGAAATTCCTGTAGTAACTCCTGTGGCCGCCTCAATGGAAACAGTAAAGTTAGTAGAGTGTAGGTCACTATTATGTGTCACCATAAGTGGAAGATTTAATTGTTGGCATCTTTGTTGGGTCAAAGTTAAGCAAATCAATCCTCGGCCATGCGTGGCCATAAAATTAATATCTTCTTTTGTAACTTTTTCAGATGCAATTAATAAATCACCCTCATTCTCACGACTTTCGTCGTCCATCAGGATGATCATTTTTCCTTGCTTATAATCCTCTATCAGTTCTTTTATTGAAGCCTGCATAATCACCTATGATCTTTCAGAGTTAAAAGTCTCTCAACATATCTAGCAACTTGGTCAATCTCTAAATTAACGCTTGAATTCAGTTTAAGCTCTCCAAGTGTTGTCACCGAAAATGTGTGAGGGACTATATTAACATCAAAAATATTATTCTCAACACTATTGACAGTCAGGCTAACTCCATTGACACATATCGATCCTTTTTTAGCAATATATTTGACAATATCACTCTGAACTTCAATCTTGATTCGAATACATTCACCATCCTTATCAATTGAATTGACTGTGCCAACTCCATCCACATGGCCACTGACTAAATGACCATCAATTCCTTGATTTAGTCTGAGAGATTTTTCAAGATTGACATTTTGCCCTTGATTGAGCTTAGAAAAAGTTGTGCAACTCATTGTCTCATTTGAAACATCTGCACTAAACCAATTGTCTGCTACCTCAGTTGCGGTTAAACACACTCCGTCAACCGCAATACTGTCACCCACCTTGGAGTCTAACAAACTCAATTCATTTGAATTGATTTTCAAACGAGCGCCCTCTTGAGAAGAGCTAACCTCTCGAATACTTCCCTTAGCTTGGATAATTCCTGTAAACATCAGATCAATCTTTCATAAAAACATTTATTACCGTTGTTGTATTTAACCATCAAATACTATCTTGAATAATTAATAGATTTCGATGAGAGCATCAATTAAATTCACACTTGAGACAAAAGATAGTCTTCGTAATTCCCAGAGTAGTAGTGGGCACCATCCTCTTTGAGTTCAACCACCTTAGTTGACAAAGAAGATACAAACTCTCTGTCATGACTTACGAAAATTAGAGTGCCTTTGTAATTTTCTAGAGCTAGATTTAAAGCTTCAATAGACTCCATGTCAAGATGATTAGTTGGCTCATCCATTAACAATATATTTGGTTTTTGGAGCATTAGCCTTCCAAAAATCATTCTTCCTTTTTCGCCACCTGACAAAGATTTAACTGACTTTTTGACATCTTCTTTACCAAACAGCATTTTTCCTAAAACTGAACGCATCATTTGAACATCATCTTTTTCGTTCTTAAATTGAGTCATCCAATCCAAAACACTCATATCTTTTTCAAACTCTTCATTATGATCTTGAGCATAATAGCCAATGTTAGAATTTTCACTCCATTTTTTATTTCCACTATCCGGCTCAATTTCACCAAATAAAGTTTTTAGTAATGTGCTTTTACCGATACCATTTTGTCCAATTATTGCAACCCTTTCTCCAGTCTCAATCATTAAGTTTATGTCTTTTAGGACTTGCTCACCATCAAAACCTTTAGACAAACCTTGAACCTCTAAAACATTTCTAAACAATTCCTTGCTTTGGTTAAAAATAATATATGGGCTCACTCTTGAAGAGGGCTTTATATCATCCAGTTCAATTTTGTTTAGCTGCTTGAGGCGAGAAGTAGCCTGCCTTGACTTAGAGGCGTTTGCTGAAAACCTTGAAACAAAGTGCTTTAAATCTTTAATCTTCTCTTCTTTTTTGGCATTATCTGCCCTCATTCTCTCCTGGATTGCCGTTGCAGCAATCATAAAGTCATCATAACTCCCTGGAAAAACATTGAGCGCACCATAATCCAAATCTGCCATGTGAGTACACACTCCATTCAAAAAATGACGATCATGTGAAATAATGACCATTGTTGATTTTCTGGCGCTTAAAACCTCTTCCAGCCACCTGATAGAGTTAATATCTAAGTTATTTGTAGGCTCATCTAATAATAAAATCTCTGGATCTGAAAATAATGCTTGAGCTAACAACACTCTAAGTTTCCATCCAGGTGCAATTTCACTCATTAATCCATAGTGTTGATCAAGAGGAATATCTAATCCTAATAATAGCTCGCTTGCAGAAGACTCAGCAGAGTACCCATCCATCTCTGCAAACTCCATCTCTAACTCGGCAACCTTAATACCATCTTCCTCGCTCATTTCAGGAAGGCCATAAATTCTGTCTCTTTCTTCTTTAATTTCCCAGAGCTTTTTATGGCCCATAATGACTGTATCAACTACACGAAACTCTTCGAAAGCAAACTGATCCTGAGACAAAACCCCTAATCTCTGACCCTCTCCAATCAATACTGATCCATGCGTTGGCTTCAACTCACCAGTCAGTATTTTCATTAATGTTGACTTTCCACAACCATTGGCACCAATTAAACCATATCGATTACCAGTCTGAAATTTAACGGAGATATTTTCAAAAAGTGGTTTTTCACCAAACTGCATTGTGACATTAGCGGTAGAAATCATCGTAAATTTGAATTTATAAAAATGAAATATTATCCCATAATGACTTATTGAAAGCTCAACTATTAAGCTTATAGAAATCTATGAGAACTTTTTAATTAATTAAAGTATAAAATAGATTTGTCTATGAGATTGAATCCAAACATGCGAACAAGACAAATGCCTGATAAGGCGCTTTTGTCATCAATTTTAGCTTTATTGATTTTTGGATGGCTCATGTCCTTTTCTGCTTCATTAGCCTATTTTTCCAGCTACTCGTTTTTTTTTAAACAAACCATATTTATCTGTGCAGGTTTAGTTGCTGGACTAATTATTCTGAATACCCCAATCTCTACATTACAAAAATACTCGATTCCTCTGTTTATACTTTCTTTAATTCTCTTAACAGTTGTATTCTTTCCTCCGCCCATTGGGCACACCGTTAATGGGTCTACAAGATGGATTAATTTTGTTTTTTTTAAGTTTCAACCATCTGAATTAATGAAATTATCGATGGTGCTCTTTATGGCTGGTTTTTTAATTCGTCAAGAAAAAGATATTAGAAAGCCATGGAAGGGGTTTCTGAAAACTCTAGTCATTATTGGTATTGCCGATATTCTTTTACTCTTAGAGACTGATTTTGGAGCCACCTTAATCATCTCACTAACAGCACTTGCTATGCTTTATGCTGCGGGAGTATTTTTAAAACAACTTTCTATAGTAACTGCAGGTCTGTTTGCATTTGTAGGGATATTTATTTATCTTAATCCAAATCGAATAGCTCGTCTGACTTCATTCTGGGTTGATGACTTTTGGGCCAGTAGTGACGCTAAGGTTCATCAAACTCAGCAAGCCTTAATTGGTATAGCCAGGGGTGATTGGTTTGGAACTGGAATAGGTGCTGGAATTCAAAAGTATTCTTTGCTTCCTGAAAGGCATACAGATATGATTTTTGCAGTCATTGGAGAAGAATTAGGAATCTTAGGGATGATGTTTGTATTGATTTCCTTTCTATTTATCCTTTTAAAGGGATTTAAGATTGCCAAAATTGCACTCCAAAAAGGCAGATACTATAGCTCCTATGTAGTTTTTGGTATATGTACTTGGTTTGCTATGCAAATTACAGTCAATATAGGGATGAATCTAGGTCTTTTACCCCCAAAAGGATTCACCTTGCCTTTGTTAAGCTATGGAGGCACATCAATGATTTTTGCTATCATCTCCTTAGCAATCGTTTTGCGTGTCGACATGGAAAATAGAACGAATTATTCTAAACAACGCCACTATGTCTAAAAAAATTCTAATAATGGCTGGTGGTACTGGTGGCCATATTTTCCCTGCACTTTCTATTTCAAAAGAGCTATCCAAAAGAGGTGCAAGGGTTGAATGGCTTGGAGGTAAAAAATCTATGGAGAGCAACCTAGTTCCAAGTCACGGAATAAAATTTCATGGTGTCTACACTAGTGGAATTAGAGGAAAGAAATTAATTGTGATACTTAAAGCCCTATTTCTACTGAGCGTTGGTTTTATTCAAACTATGTTTGTCTTTATAAAATATCGACCCAATGCTGTGATTGGAATGGGGGGCTATGCATCAGGCATCGGTGGCTTAATTGCAAAAATATTTTTTGTGCCTTTATTTCTTCATGAACAAAACACTATTCCAGGCTCTACTAATAAACTATTAAGTAAGATTTCAACGCTCAATTTTCAAGCATTTGAAAACTCCTTTAACAATGATGCCAATGCCATTACCACAGGAAATCCTATCTTATTTGAACCAAAATTAAAGAAAGTCGTCACTGAAGTCAATAATTTACTTGTACTGGGAGGCTCATTAGGTTCAAAAAAAATTAATGAAACCATTCCGCTCATTAAGTCCTCTTTAAATATATGGCATCAGACAGGCAAAAGCCATTTTGATGAAGTCCAAAGCTTGTACAACAGGAGTAGCCATACTCAGGTCAATATCGAGCCATTTATCAAAAATATGGAGGAAGCCTATGCCTGGGCAGATCTAGTTATTTGTAGAGCAGGCGCTATGACAGTTTCAGAACTCATTGCGACAAAAACAATTGGCATACTCATTCCATTTCCATATGCTATTGACGATCACCAAACCGTTAATGCTCAACACTTATCTGAGAATGAGGCAGGCATATTAGTTCAAGAGGAACATCTTAGCCCCGAAGCAATAGATAAAGAGATATCTCAATTAAGTCATGAGAAACTTAAAAAGATGACTAAAAGGCTGGAATCACTTAAAGTGCAATGTCCTGAGCGATTGATTGTTGATTATCTTCTGAATTAATTCCTAGTCGATTAAAAAGAAGCTTATCATTAGCTACCGTTGGGTTGTCAGTAGTCAGCAATTGTTCGCCATAAAAAATCGAATTAGCTCCTGCAAAGAAGCAGAGTGCTTGCATTCCCTCTCCCATATCAAGACGTCCAGCAGAGAGCCTTACAACCGATTTAGGCATTAAGATTCTTGCAACTGCAATGGTTCTCACAAATTCACTTTCACTCGGCGGCTTAACATTCTCAAATGGCGTCCCTGGAATTGGAACAAGTAGATTAATTGGAACACTATCAGGGTGTTTTTCAAGGTTAGCGAGAGATTGAAGCATTGAAGCGCGATCTGCCTCCGTCTCACCCATTCCAAGAATACCCCCGCTGCATACGTTAATATTAGCTTCCTTGACTGCCTCTAGGGTATCTAACCTGTCTTGGAATTCTCGAGTTGTTATTACGTTTGAATAGTTTTCTTTTGAGGTGTCAATGTTGTGGTTGTAATAGTCAAGTCCAGCCTCTTTCAAAACTGAAGCTTGTTTGGGTGTTAACATGCCCAACGTCACACAAGTCTCCATACCCATTGCCTTAACGCCCTGAATCATTGGAATCACCTTATCTAGGCTTTTGTCAGTTGGGTTTCTCCATGCAGCACCCATACAAAAACGAGTTGCACCCTTATTTTTTGCATTTTGAGCTTGCTTTAAAACTTCTTCAACTTCCATCAACTTTTCGCGCTCTAGTCCAGTGTCATATTTTGAACTTTGCGAGCAATATGAACAGTCCTCTGGGCAAGCACCAGTTTTAATATTAAGTAATGAACTAACCTGAACCTTGTTTGGATCAAATGTCTCTCTATGGATAGAGTGTGCTTTGTAAAGAAGGTCGTTGAATGGAAGCTCAAATAGAGCTTTTATTTCATCTATTTCCCAATCATTTCTTAGTTCAATCATAAGTGTTCTTTTAAAAAATAAATTTATGTCTATTTTATCTTATCCATAAAGCTATGAATAGACAATAAAAAGCCGCACGAAGTGCGGCTTTTTGTCAACAACTATTGACTCTATTAACAGCTGTAGTACAAGTCAAACTCAAGCGGCTGCGGAGAAGCTCTCATCGCAGTTACTTCTTGCATCTTCAGGTCAATAAATGAATCAATCACTTCATCAGTAAAGACGCCACCTTGCTTAAGGAATTCACGGTCTTTGTCAAGCTCCTCAAGTGCGATATGAAGCATTCCACTTACCTTTGGAATAGAACTATCGTGCTCTTCATAAAGGTCTTGGTCAGCAGGATCACCTGGATGAATCTTATTTTTAATTCCATCGAGTCCTGCCATAAGAAGCGCTGAGAATGCAAGGTATGGATTCGAGGTAGAATCTGGGAAACGAACCTCAATTCTTCTTCCTTTAGGGTTTGAAACAAATGGAATTCTGATTGCAGCTGAACGATTCTTTGCCGAATAAGCAAGCATTTCAGGAGCTTCAAAACCAGGTACTAACCTCTTGTAAGAGTTAGTTGAAGGGTTTGTGAAAGCATTTAAAGCTTTACCGTGCTTAATGATTCCACCAATGTAATAAAGCGCTGTCTCACTCAAATTTCCATAGCCGTCACCATCAAATAAATTCTTACCGTCTTTAGAGATTGACATATGAACATGCATACCGTTTCCATTATCAACAGCAATAGGTTTTGGCATAAATGTTGCTGTTTTGCCGTATAGATGAGCAACATTGTGAACGCAATATTTTAAAATTTGAGTTTCATCAGCCTTTTTAACTAGAGTGTTAAACAATGCACCAATCTCACACTGTCCAGCTGTACCAACCTCATGGTGGTGAACCTCAGTAGTGACACCCATTTCTTCAATTGCAAGACACATCTGAGAACGAAGGTCGTGAAGTGAATCAACTGGAGGAACTGGAAAATAACCACCCTTAATTCTTGGACGGTGACCTTTATTACCACCTTCCATGTCTTCTCCAGACATCCAAGCAGCTTCCTCAGAACTGATCTCGAAGAAAGCTTTTCCAAGACCATGACCTGTATCCCATTTGACGCTATCAAATACGAAGAACTCAGGCTCATTTCCAAAATAAGCTGTATCACCGATACCAGAATCTTTCAAGTACGCTTCGGCTCTATGAGCAATTGAGCGAGGATCTTTTACATAACCCTTCATATCAGTAGGCTCAATAATATTGCATCGAATGTTGAGCGTTACTTCTTCAGTAAAAGGGTCAATAACTGCAGTTTCACAGTCTGGCATTAAAATCATGTCAGACTCGTTGATATCTTTCCAACCTGCGATTGATGAGCCGTCAAACATTTGGCCAGCATCAAGCTTAGCAGCGTCGACTGTGTGCGCAGGAACACTTACGTGTTGCTCCTTTCCTTTTGTATCTGTGAATCGAAAATCAATAAACTTAACGCTTTGCTCTTCGATTGTTTTCATTACATCTTTTGCAGACATAGCTATACTCCCTATAAATAATAGTAAATTTAAAATTGACAGGCATTGTCAGAAGTCTGCGCCGTTGCAAACGAAATGTTGTCTCAAAGTGGGGACAACACAAGATATTTCAACGGTGGATTATATCCTAGTTTTTAAAGTCTTTCACTAGAAAATTATTCAAGTTAAGTTGATATTAATCAAATCCAATTTCTTGGCTTAAGAAAATAGCTAGTAAGTTTTTCTTCTTCGCTATTAGGTTCAATATTGTACTGGTAAGTCCACTTTACTAAGGGCGGTAGTGACATCAAGATTGACTCGGTTCTCCCACCACTTTGAAGACCAAACAAGGTTCCCCTATCTTGAATTAAATTAAATTCAACGTATCGACCCCGCCTGAAGAGTTGAAATTCTCTCTGCTTTTCAGTGAATGACATTCCTTGTCTTTTTAGAACAATTGGCTTGTATGCTTCACAAAAATGGCTTCCAACACTTTTCATGAATTCAAAGCAAGTATCAAATCCCTCTTCGTTAAGGTCATCAAAGAAAAGCCCTCCGACTCCTCGCTGCTCATCTCTATGATTTAAATAGAAATAATCATCACACCATTTCTTATACTTTTCGTAAACACTCTTTCCAAAGGGTTTGCATGTCGTTGGAACAAAAGGATTCTGGGGATGAAACACGAGAGATATTCCAAGAGCTGTATATTTCCTTCCCTCTAACTCAGGCCTGAGCTCTGTTGCTGATTTAGGCATCTTTTCGCCACTAATAATTGAAAAGTTAACGCCGCCTTTTTCGAACAGACTTCCATCAGAAATGACTCGAGTTATTCCTCTACCTCTTCCGTCATTTCTCTGCCAAACATCTTTATCAAAATTAGATTTGGAGTCTAAAGCTCCAAACTCTTCACAAATATCATTTTGGAGGCTCAACAAATACTTTTCTACTTGCTCTATCATCTATATTTGAGTTAGATTAATTTTACTTTCAGCCATACTTTTGTTTAATTACCTAATTCGCTCACCAGTAATCAAATTAATGATCCTTGAGGGTTGTGAATTATACCCGCTCGGTGGAAGCGCATAGTCTAGCTCATTTCCGAAGTAACGTTTTAATTCGCGCTTCGATGTCGCCACCTTTTTGCCTTGCAAATTTGCACTTGTAGATATAAGAGCTGAGTCTGTATTTTCACAAAAAAACTTAATCAAGGGGTTTGAGGTGATTCTGATTGCCAAAAGCTCATTTACTCCAGCCAAAAGTGGTGACAGCTCATCCGACTTTGGTACTAAAAAAGTTGTTGGAGTTTCAGAGGGTTGTGAAATTTTTTTTAATAAATTTTCACTCATACTAGTATCAATGTAAGGAAGTAAATACTGTATATCAGAGGCAAGGAGAATAAAACCTTTGCTCATGTCTCTCTTTTTAAGCTCAATAATTTTTTTTATTCCAGCTGGATTATTGGCGAGACAGCCAAGACCATAAATTGTATCTGTAGGATGCGCAATCACTCCATTTTTTAGACGATGCAATGCTAAGCGAATTCTTGTATTGATAATCATTTTTTAGCTCTCGGATGAAATTCATCATAGACTTTTGACAACTCAAGAAAATCTAAGTGAGTATAGACCTGGGTACTTTTAATACTCTTGTGACCTAAAAATTCTTGAACCGTCCTCAAATCATGACTGGATTGAAGAAAATGTGTCGCCGCTGCATGTCTCAACATATGAGGGTGAACGTTGATTGAAACGCCTACTTCAAGCGCTCTATTCTTAACAATATTTTGAACTGTTCTTGTAGAAATTCTTAAATTTTTTTGATTTATAAATAAAGCATCTGTATTGCAATTTGGTCTTTGTTTTACATAGCGCTTCAGAACTTCAATTGTTGTTTGCCCCATGGGTGAAAATCTTGCCTTTCCTCCTTTTCCCATAACCTTTACAAAACCCTCATTCATATCAATATCTTCAAGATTTATTCCAACAAGCTCAGACACCCTTAAGGCGCAAGAATATAACAATTCAATCATCAGTACTGACCTCAACTCTTTGTATTTAGATGATTTAATTGTCATCATTTTTTTCAAGTCATCAAAATCGATTGTCTTAGGAAGGTCACGCTCGATTTTCGGAGTTTTAATTGAAAGCGCAGGATTTATTTCGAGCTCATCTCTTTCCATTAAGAAAGTAAAAAACACCCTAATGGAGGATAAATATCTTTTTAAAGACTTTCCAGATGTGCCTGCATTCCTTAACTCCATGATGAATAGATTGAGAGTATCGGAGTCAATCCCTTTGAAATCATTAAAACCTTTTTTGTTTAGGAATGATGAAAATTTTAAAAGGTCTCTTTCGTATGAAGAAATTGTGTTTTCTGCATAGTTTTTTTCAACACTCAAGTAGCTTACAAAATCTTCAATTTGTTTGGTTAAAATTGCGTTTTCGCACTTGTTTTTTTTGTTATTGACCATATCTTTACATTTTACGTTAAACGATAGGGGATTTTGAATGAGTAAAAAACAAACGCATGAATTTCAAACTGAAGTTTCTCAGCTTCTTAATTTGATGATTCATTCTCTTTATTCTAATAAGGAGATTTTTCTCAGAGAGCTAGTTTCAAATGCTTCGGATGCAATTGATAAACTCAAGTTTGAATCATTATCAAACGATAAGCTTATTGAAGGAAAGCAAGAGCCTAGCATTCATATTGATGTCGATAAGGATGCAGGGACAATTACTATTAGAGATAACGGTATAGGAATGACTCAGGAAGAGGTTATGGAAAATATTGGAACCATTGCCAATTCAGGAACAAGAAAATATCTAGAAAGTTTAGATAAAAATCAAACACAAGATTCTAATTTAATTGGTCAATTTGGTGTTGGTTTTTATTCAGCATTTATAGTTTCAAACACTGTCACCCTTTTAAGTAGAAAGGCTGGCGATGATAAAGCAAATGGAACTAAATGGACTTCAAAGGGTAAGGGTGAATATTCAATTGAAACTGTTGAACTTGAGGATTATGGAACTACAGTGATTCTTGACGTAAAAAAAGCTGAAAGTGAGTTTATTGACGGTTTTCGTTTGCGCGGAATCGTCTCAAAGTACTCTGACCACATCACTGTTCCAATTATGATGGTTAAGCCTTCAGAAGAGGACGAATCTGAGATTGTTTATGAGACTATCAATAAGGCAACAGCCTTTTGGATGCAAGACAAAAAAGAACTCTCTCAAAGTGACTACGATGAATTTTATAAATCGCTGACATACGACTTTGAAGGCCCATTAACTCAAATTCACAACAGGGTTGAGGGTAAGTTGGATTACACCTCTTTATTATTTATCCCAAAAAAGGCGCCCTTTGATATGTGGGAGCCAAAAAGAAAGGGTGGCGTCAAACTCTATGCCAAACGAGTTTTTATTATGGAAGGAAACGAAGAGTTACTTCCTCAATATCTTCGTTTCATTAAGGGTGTTATTGATACTGCAGATCTCTCACTTAATGTCTCAAGAGAGATTCTTCAAGGCAGCAAAGTAGTTGATACCATCAAAAAAGCATCGGTCAAGAGAATTCTTTCAGAACTTGAAAAAATGTCCAAAAATAAGCCAGAAGATTATGCTGCTTTTTGGAGTGAATTTGGAATGGTTATCAAAGAAGGTGTTGTCGAAGATTTTGCAAACAAAGATAAAATTACAAATCTCTTAAGATTCACAACTACTGCAACCGATTCTTCTGACCAAACCGTTTCACTCAAAGACTATATCGGTCGAATGAAAAAGGACCAAAAAAACATCTATTATGTCACTGCGGACAGTTATGATGCTGCAAAAGGGTCTCCACATCTTGAGATTTTTAAGCAAAAGGATATTGAAGTCTTGCTTCTCTCGGATAGAGTTGATGAATGGCTAGTTGCTAACTTTGGAGAATTCGAAGAGCTTTCGTTGAAATCTATTGCCAAAGGAGATTTAGACGATCTTGATTCAAAAGAAGAAAAGAAAGAGAAAGAGAAAACTGTCAAAGACTATGAAAAGGTTATCTCGAAAGCTCAGGAAATTCTTGATAACCAGGTTAAAGAGGTTAAAGTTTCAAGTCGATTGAGTGAATCACCCTCCTGTCTAGTTGCAGACGAGAATGAACTCGGTGGCAATATGGAAAGAATTATGAAGTCACTTGGGCAGGACGTTCCTGAAACCAAGCCAATTCTTGAAATTAACCCGAGCCATCCTTTAGTGATGAAACTAAAATCTAAAGTTGACGAAGACATCGTTAAGGTGTTGTTCGATCAAGCAGTTCTTAGTGAAGGTGGGCAAATCAAGGAGCCTGCTGAGTTTGTCAAGAGAATGAATAAGCTCATGCTTGGGTAATAACTTACTTTATGACTCGAAAAAGCCCGAATTTCGGGCTTTTTTATTTATGGCTCATAAGGATTGATTTTATTGAGAATTCCTCTTAATATAGCAATCTCTTCTTTTTCAGGCGTACTTCTTCCAAAAAGTCTTCTTAAGCGCCTCATAAGAAGGTTTTTTGGTTTTTTTGAGTCAAAGTAATTAACGTGCTCGAGAACCTGCTCTAGATGACGATAAAAGCTGTTTAATTCATCAAAGCTTGCAATATCCTTAAGAGAGTTATCAAACTTTCCATCAATGCTACTCACAAGGTTCTGATATGCAAAAACCTGAATGGCTGAAGCCACATTAAGCGAGAAATATTTTGGATTACCAGGTATGGTCATTAGAATTGAGCAAAGGTCAAGCTCTTCATTAGTTAAGCCAGAATTCTCGGTTCCAAAAACTACTGCTACTTCCTCATCATTTGATGCAATAGTTGTTTGAATTTCACTGCATGCATCAATCACATCTAATTGCCTCCACTTTATATTCCTTTGGCGGGCACTAGCACCAATAACTAATGAAGCGCCCCTTAAAGCCTCCTCTAGAGTTGAACATACTTTGGCGTTTGACAACACATCATCCGCGCCACTTGCTCTAGCAGTAGCAACCGCAGAAGGATAATTTGAAGGAGAAACAAGATAGAGCTCACTTAACATCATATTTTTCATAGCTCTGGCTGCAGCCCCAATATTTCCGGGCTCAGTAGTATTCACCATGACAATCCTCACTTTATTAAAATTCGTCAAGGTATAATTCATTCCATTATTTATTTGGCTCATTTACGATGCATCCTACCGTTAATATTGCAGTTAGAGCTGCCAGAGCAGCTGGTGATATTATTTTAAGGTATCACAATCAAGTCGATTTATTAACTATTGAAAATAAATCTGAAAATGACTTTGTGTCTGAAGTCGATAAAAGTGCTGAAAATGCAATCATTAAAGAGATTAAGAAAGCTTTTCCTCAGCATTCTATACTAGGGGAAGAGAGCGGAAAAATGATTGGTGATAACGACTATCAATGGATCATTGATCCATTAGATGGAACTACAAATTATCTTCATGGCTTTCCTCAATATGCCGTTTCGATTGCTCTATTAGAGAAGGGCATTACAACTCATGCTGTTATTTATGACCCCTACAAAGAGGAGCTTTTTACTGCTTCTAAAGGTGAAGGTGCCTATTTAAACAATGAGAGAATTCGCGTTACCTCAACTAATGGTTTAAAAGATACTCTTATTGGGACAGGTTTCCCGTTTAAGCACCCGCAACACCTAGACTGCTATATTGAAACTTTTAGAGCGATACACCCTCATGTTTCAGGAATTCGAAGGGCTGGAGCTGCTGCACTTGACCTAGCCTATCTTGCAGCAGGAAGATTAGATGGTTTCTGGGAAATTGGGCTTAACTCTTGGGATATGGCTGCTGGAGCATTAATGATTAAAGAAGCTGGCGGCTTTATTGGGGATTTTTCAGGTAGAGACAAATACATGGAAACGGGTAACGTGGTTGCGGGCAACTCAGACGTTTACAAACAAATCTTAAAAAAAATTCACCCTCATCTTACCGAAGACCTTCAGCGTTAGTTCAATCTGAAATCGTTAACTGCTCACCATTTATCTTTGGACTTGAGCTAGACAATAAATAGGCAATCGCCTGGCTCTTTTCTTCTGGTAAAGGGACAGTTGATGAGTCCTCTGCTGGATATGCCGCCCTTCTCATCTCTGTTCTCATCTTTCCAGGGTTGACTGTATTAACGCTAATCTTTGTTTTTTCAAGCTCCTCTGAAAGCGTTTTTGCAAAGCCTTCAATTCCAAACTTACTGACACTATAAGCACCCCAATAAGCCCTGGCCACTCTTCCAACAGTTGAAGACATAAAAATGACTCTTGCATCTTCTGATTTTAAAAGTGCAGGAATTAGAAACTGAGTTAACATAAAAGGGGCGCTCAGATTAATCTGCAAAGTTGAATACCATAATTTAATATCGTACTGCTCGATAGGCATTTGAGTGCCAAGTATGGATGCATTATGAACTAGCCCATCAAGCTTCCCGAACTGGCCTAAAAGGTTTTCTTGAAGCTCCTGATAATTCTCAGGAGTGGCGCCCTCCAAATCCAAAGGATAGAGAATTGGCTCAGTCAGCCCGGCATCGACAACTGCATCGTAGGCATACTCGAGTGAACCTAAGTCTCTACCAAGCATAATGACTGTTGCACCAGCCCTAGCAAGGTCCATTGTAATTGCGAGGCCAAATCCCCTATTTGCCCCTGTAACGAGTACAACCTTCCCCTCAAACTCATCCGCCTTAATGGTTTGCTCTCTTTCAATTATCATTCACTGATTTCCTTGTTTGACTTAACACCGAGTGCTTTAAGCTTCTCTGCTCTGCTAATTAAATTACCTTTACCTGTCGATAGTTTATTTCTAGCACTGGTAAAGCCTTCTTTTGTTTTTTCAAGTTGATTCTCAATCTTGTCTAGATCTTCAACAAACAAAGCCAACTTGTCGTACATTCCTGCAGCTTGCCTGGCAATCTCATCAGCATTTTTGTTTTGCTTATCGGTTTGCCACATAAAGTTAACAGTTTTCAAACTCATACTCAGCATCGATGGCGACACAAGCATGATATTTTTCTTGAGCGCGTCATCAAACAAACTATGTTTGTGCTGAAGAGCAAGCAAGAGTGCTCCTTCTATTGGAATAAATACAAAGATGAAATCTAAACTTCTGACACCCTCTAAATTCTCATACTCCTTAATGCTTATATTTTTTATCTGATTTTCAATTGATGTAATGTGCCTTTTTAAGGCTAATTCATTGGTTTGATCAGCTACATATTCGACGTAATCTTTTAATGATACTTTTGAGTCAATTACAACATCCTTTCCCTCTGGTAAATGAAGAATCACATCAGGCTTAAACTTTTCTCCCATTTCATTTTTGTACTGCTTCTGGAGGTCAAACTCTACGCCTTCCTGGAAACCATAACTTGATAAAAGGGAGCTTAAAATTTCTTCACCCCAGTCACCCTGAACTTTATTATCATAAGTCAGTGCATCAGTTAAATTTTTTGCCGACTGCTGAGTCTCAATATTGGCTTGGTGGAGTGACTTAATTTGTTCTTTGAGGGTCGTTCTCTCCTCGACCTGCTCCTTAGTAATTGTCTCAATCCTCTCCCTAAAACTTTTGAGCTGAGATTGAAGAGGGGTCAACAAGTCTGAATTATCAACCTTTAGTTTATCTCGATCATTTTTTAAAATATCTGATGCAATTGTCTTAAATTCATTATTCACCTGATTTTTAAGGTGTTCAACAAGTTGCAGTTTCTCAGTATAGTTCTTTTCTTTCTCATCGAGCTTTGTCTCTAACTGAATATTTTTCTGAGAGACAGTAAAGAGCTTTTTATTGAGAAAATAGTAACTTATTCCTGCGCCAATTAAGAGAGAAACAACACCTATTAAAAAAGACATGGGTGGTTTAGTAATTCAAAAATTAAGAAATGTTTTACTGCATTCATAAATTAGACCTAACAGTGAGCACTAAAGTTAGTAAAATTTTAATTAAATTATAACGCCTAGACTTCTTTAAGCCATGTTACTTTTCAGATCAATATTGTACTTTGTTGGTTCAATTATTAGTTTAATTTTGATTTCTTTTATTAGTCTATTTCTCGTCTTTACAAGTTACCACACACGCCAAAAGTTTATATCTCAATGGGCTATTTTCTGTATATGGTGGCTTAAAATTACTGTCAACATTAAAACTAAAGTTATTGGGCGGGAAAATATTTTGTACTCTCCTTGCATCATTATTTCAAACCATCAGTCAACCTGGGAGACACTTGCCTTTCAAACCATTTTTCCCCCTCACACTTGGGTACTCAAACGTGAGCTATTATGGTTACCAGTCTTCGGCTGGAGTTTAGCCTTATTAAACCCAATTATTATTAATCGTGGGGACAAATTAAATGCCATTAAAAAAGTAATAAGACAAGGCTCGGATAGACTAAAGAAAGGTATATCAATTGTTATCTATCCTGAGGGGACAAGGCAGCCATACAAACAATTGGGTGCCTATCAAAACGGTGGAAGCGCAATCGCAAAGAAAACTGGGCATAGCATTGTGCCTGTCTATCACAATGCGGGTAAACTATGGGCTAAGGGAAGCTTTATTAAAAAACCTGGCGAAATTACAGTAGTCATTGGAAAAGCTATCTCTAATTCCGATTTAAAACCTTCTGAGGTCACTGAGCGAATAAGGCACTGGACTTTAGAGCAAGAAAATAAATTTAATTAATGAATAAACGATATGTCTGAATTTAAATATAGCCTTTTTCATCAAAGAACTGCTGAAAATATTAGTGTTGAAATT
>LUMG01000037.1_pt1 | contig 46341 bp, 46 predicted proteins | sample 729691 | NCBI WGS metagenome assembly LUMG01 (sample SAMN03860269, study PRJNA289734) | marine metagenome | biome: seawater column; feature: ocean; material: water; isolation source: Red Sea water column Station 34 - depth 50m | place: Saudi Arabia: Red Sea | collected 2011-10-15 | depth 50 m
TCGGGAAAAAAATCTCATGCAAGCCCTATATGATGAGGGTGAAATTATTATGGATCAGGTTTTAGTTTGTCTACATGGAGATGATCATAGAAAAAGAAGGAAGGTTGAAAACAAAATATTTTCTCGTGAAATATTTAGGCTTTATGAAACAGAAATTTATCCAGTAACATTAGATCAAACCATTCAACCTTTTCTAAAAAAAGGTAAAATGGATCTAGTAGATTTTGGTTTTAGAGTTTTATTAAATCTTACTGCAGATTTTTCTGGTGTAGATAGGCCTGAAAAATCGCCTGAAGAAACTGAAACACTTATAAGATTATTAAAAATATTTGCATCTGGGGCTACCTTAGCACACTCAACTCGGGATCGTGATGAAGTTAAAGAAGAAATTAGGGTAGCACTTAAAGAATTTGAAACCAGATTTCTTGGACCTTCAATAAAAAGACGAGAAAAATTAATTGAAAATTCAAATGAAAATCAATTACCTAAAGACATACTAACTGCTTTATTGGTTAATCAAGATCAACTACAGTTACCTTATGATGTTTTAATGAGAGAAATAGCTTTTTACTTACTCGCGGGAGCCCAAACATCCATTCATTCCTTGGTCCATACTTTTCATGAAATTATTAATTGGATTGATAAAAATCCAGATAAGAAAAATAATATATATGATCCTATATTTGTACAAAAGGCAGCGCATGAAAGCACAAGACTTCATCCATCAAGTCCAGTTGCTTGGAGAAAACCAACATGTCCAGTTAATCTTCCAAATAATGAAGAGGCTATAGAAGGAGATAAGGTAATTATTGATCTATACGCCTGCAATAGAGATGAGAAAATGTTTGGTGAGGATGCTAAAGAATTCAATCCAAATAGGGAGGCCCCAAGTGGACAAAATGTATATGGTCTATCTTTTGGATTGGGTATGCACTCCTGCATTGGTAGAAATCTTGCAGCAGGTGTAGTTCCAAAAGAAGATACAGATCCTAATGATCATCATTACGGAACAGTCGCCTTAATTTTAAATAAATTATTTGAGTATAATGCACAACCTGATCCCAACAATTCTCCAAAAATGGATGAGAAAACAAAAAGACCAAATTGGGGATATTATCCGATAATTTTTGATATTTAGAAGGTTTAAGTTTGACCCAATTTAAGATATCTGATTACGAAACAATTAAAAATGCAATGGTTAATAGAGATCTTAAGCAAGCCCTTTACGATGAAGGAAAAGTTATTATGGATGGGGTTCTTTTAACTCTTCATGGAGAAGAGCATCACAAAAGAAGAAAATTAGAGCATAAAGTTTTTCAAAGAGACTATTTCAAATATTACGAGCAGGAACTTTTTCCAAAAACATTAGATGAAACAATAGAGCCATTTATAAAATCAAAAAAAGCAGATTTAATAGATTTTGGTTATAGAATAACAATGAACCTAACCGCTGATTTTGCAGGAATTGATAGAACCAAAAAAACGCCTAGTGAAACCAATAAACTGTTAACTCTTGTAAAAAAATTTAGCGAAGGAGCAACATTAGTACATTCGAAAAGAGATAAAAGTATTGTAGAAAAAGAAGTTTTAGATGCTTTAGATATTTTTGAAATAGATTTTCTGAAACCTTCTATAGAAAAAAGACTGAAATTAATTTCAGCATATAATAATGCCGAAATAGGAAAAGATCAGCTTCCTAGAGATGTACTAACTGTTCTCTTAATGAATGAAGATAATATAAATCTAGATGATGATATTATAAAAAAAGAAATTGCATTCTATCTTCAGGCTGGCTCACATAGTACGGCTAATTCAATGACGCATGCATTTCATGAAATTTCAAACTGGATCAATGATGACAAACAAAAATTTAATAAAATAAAAAATGACCCTATCTTCCTTCAAAAATGTGTGCATGAAAGCATGAGACTCCATCCTGCAAGTCCTGTAGCTTGGAGAAAACCAACATGTCCGGTTAAAATAGAAAAAAGTACTCATTTAAAAGAAGATGATCTTCTTGTTATGGATTTGTATACAGCAAATCGTGATGTTGGGATATTTGGAGAAGATGCCAATTCTTTTAATCCTAATAGAAAACTCAAATCTCATCAAAATTTATGGGGTCTAACTTTTGGTATAGGTCTTCATATGTGTTTTGGAAGAGACTTAGATGGCGGTGTGTCGCCAAATCGAGAAACAGACCCATCAAAACATCAGTATGGCGTAGTAACATTATTGATAAAAAAGCTTTTTGAGCATAATGTTCAAAGGGACCCTAAAAATAAACCAGAAAGAGATATAAAAACAGAAAGGCCTAATTGGGGAAAATACCCTGTAATATTTGGAGAAAAAAAATGAAAAATGCAATCGTTACCGGGGCAAGCAACGGAATTGGTTTAGAGATTTCAAAAAAACTTAGTGAAAATAACTACTATGTTGGAATGATAGATATTGATAAAGAAAATCTAAATAAAGAAAGTGAAAATATTAGCAATAGTATCGCCATTGAGGGAGATGTAACTAACCAAGACTCGATAAAAAATGCATTGGATACATTTAGCAAAACACCTGATTTAATCGTTAACAATGCTGGAATAGTTATTTTTGGAGGACTGGAAGAGCAAAGCATTGAAGATTTTAAAAAAAGTGTAGATGTAAGTCTTATAGGATCTTATTTAGTTTCACGACTAGCAATAGATTCAATGATAAAAAAGGGATCGGGTTGTATAATTAATATGTCATCAATAAATGGTGTGCATCCTGGTCCAGGTACTGGTGGTTATCCTCCAGCAAAAGCAGGAATTGTTTCATTAACTCAGCAAATGTCTATTGAATGGGGTCCTTACGGGATTAGAACAAACTCAATAGCACCAGGTTTTATTGATGCAGGAATGTCTAAACCAATATATGCCGTAAATAAAGTTAGAGAATTAAGGGGTAATGCTGTTCCTATAAAAAAGCTTGGTGAAGCTGAAGATATTGCTAATGCTGTTCTTTTTCTTGCGTCAGAGAATGCATCTTACATTAACGGACATAATTTAGTAGTTGATGGTGGTGTAATTAATAGTGTTTTAGGTCAACTACCAAGGGATTGATGAAAAAAAATTTAATAGTAACAGGTGGTATATTTCATCCTTTTGAAGAAACCTCTAATTCATTATCAAATATTCTTTCTGAAATGGATTATGTGTCTGAAATAACTTTAGATATAGAAAAAGGATTTAGTAACCTTAATAATTACGATCTTCTAACGATGAATTTTTTAAGATGGCGAATGTTAAATCATGAAAAATACATTCCCTACCTTGATGAGTGGCAATTTAGTCTATCAAAACAAGGTCAAGAACATTTGAAGAATTATTTAAAAAATGGAGGTTCAATAATTGCTTTTCATACATCGTCAATTTGCTTTGATGATTGGCCTGACTACAAAAAGATTATCGGCGGTAAATGGGTTTGGGATAAAACCTATCATCCACCTCAAGGGATAGTTGAAATATCACCTATTAACGGTCACAAAATTTCAGAGAATATAGAAAATTTTAAAATTAATGATGAAATTTACCACCATTTAGAGCTTGAAGACTCATCAGAGCCATTTCTTAAAGGTTTAACAAAAGAAACTAATGAAGAGCACATAATAGGATGGACATATCAATTTGAAAAAGGGAAAGTTGTATATAATGCTCTAGGTCATGACAGTGAGTCATTAGAAAATGAAAACTTTGTAAAAATAATTAAACAATCTATAAATTGGCTCGAGGGTAATGGATAGTGGATAATCTAGACAAGAAATCAATACTAATAACTGGTGGTGCAACTGGTCTGGGTTTTGCTATGGCTAAAAGATTCTCAGAAAAAGGTGCTTTTGTAACAATTTGCGGAAGAAGAAAAGAAAAAATAGATGAGGCAGTAAGTAATTTAAAAGTTAATTCAATCGGAATTGTTGCTGATGTCACTGATGAAGAAGATAGAGATAAAATTATTAATCAAACTATAGAACATGGCGGAAAAATTGATGTACTTATCAATAATGCAGGGAACATGTATCGAGGCAATATTGATGAACTTGAAGAGAGCAAACTAATTGAAATTTTTAACTCAAATGTAATTTCTGGCATGTTACTTTTAGGTAAAGCCAAACAATATTTAAGGGCAACTGAGGGAGTAAATATTTTTATTGGTTCTGTTCATAATCGAAGAGCTTTCCCAGGAGCTTCGCCTTATGCCGCAACAAAAGGAGCTTTAGAAACTCTTACAAGAGTATTGGCTGCTGAGTTAGGAAAAGACAAAATAAGAGTAAATTGTGTAGTTCCGGGGGCGATTTTTACAGAAATAAATCAAAGAGCTGGTTTATTTGATGATGACCAAGCAAAAAAACGTCTTAACTCAATGGCAAAAATACATGCATTAGGTGAAATTGGAACTCCAGAAGATATATCGGAAGCAGTTGAGTATTTAATTAATGCCCGATGGACAACAGGAGCGATACTTGATGTGGATGGAGGTCTAGGATTGGGTCTTACAGAAGGCTAATTATATTGGAAGACTAGAAATACCTCCATCAACTGCAATTGATTGACCTGTTATGTAGCTAGCTTTTTCAGAGGATAAAAATACAACTAAAGCCGCAAGTTCATTAGCTTGACCAACTCTTTTTGCAGGAATATCACTTGCAATAGACTCTATGATATCCTCACGTGACGAGTTTGAGTTCTCCACTTGTGCTTTTATAAGTCCATCAACTCTTTCTGTATGAGTAAAACCAGGACATACATTATTAATCAAGATATTTTCAGAAGCTACCTGATTAGATAATGTCTTTGCCCATCCGTGTATAGACATCCTCACGCCATTAGACAGCATAAGATTATCTATGGGCTGTTTTGCCGATACTGAACTTATATTAATTATTCTTCCCCATTTATTCTTTTTCATAAAAGGTAAAACTTTTCTTGTAACCCGAACTGCAGATAAGAAAGTTGATTCAAATGTTTTTAACCAATCCTCATCTGATAGATCGTCAAAAAAACCTGCTTTTGGACCTCCAGTATTATTAACAAGAATATCAACAGTATTAAATTTGTTTTCTATTTCTTTTATTAGATTTTCTATATCATCTGTGCTGTCTAAATCAGCTTTAACCGCTAGAACTTCTCCGCCTGTTAAATTTTGAATTTCCTCAGCAGTTTGGTTTATTTTATCTTGATCTCTTGAGCAAATAGCTAATTTAACTCCCTCATTGGCAAGTTCTATTGCTGAAGCTTTACCCAAACCCTGACTTGCAGCTGTAACAAGTGCCACTTTATTTTTAATTCCAAGATCCATTCTATCCCCTTAAAATTTAATATGTTATTATACAGGCAATTTTGATAATTATTTACTTATAATAAATAATTTTGAAGGTTTTGAAAATGCTAGAAAAAGGTATTGGTCAGTCTGTTAAAAGAAAAGAGGATTTCCGATTTATTACTGGAAGAGGAAATTATACTGATGATATTACCCTTCCCCATCAATTGCATGCTTACTTCTTAAGGTCGCCAATAGCACATGCTAAACTAAATTCAGTAAATATTGATGAAGCTTTAAAATGTGATGGGGTTAAGGCAATTTATTTTGGAAAAGATACGCAAGCTTTTCTTCCGTGTGGCTGGGAAACCCCTACAAGAGATGGTACTCCCCCTATGGCAGAACCCCCATGGCCGTTATTTGCTCAAGATAAAATAAGATTTGTAGGCGAGATCATTGCTGTTGTTATCGCTGATACAGTTAACCAAGCAAAAGATGCAAGTGAGTTAATTCAGTATGATTATGAAGAGCTTGAAGCAGTAGTTTCGCCTGAAAAATCATTGGAAATAAGTTCTGATTTAATATGGGATAACATACCGAATAATCAATGTTTTGATTGGGAAATAGGTGATAAAGAAATGACAGACAAAGCATTCAATAGCGCTGCATATACAGCCTCAATTGAGCTTTTAAATAATAGACTTGTACCAAATGCCATGGAACCACGATCTTATATAGGTTCATATGATAAAGGAAAAGATGAGTATACTCTCTACACCACTACACAACTACCACATATAATTAGGATGTTAGTTTGCGGTGTTTTAGGATTAGAAGAACAAAAAGTAAGAGTTATTTCACCTGATGTTGGAGGTGGTTTTGGTTCTAAGGCATTTCACTACGCTGAAGAATCCATAGTAACTTGGGCGTCACAAAAGCTAAACAAACCTATAAAATGGACTGCTGAAAGAAGTGAGGCATTTATAAGTGATAGGCACGGCAGAGATCATGTTACCACCGCTGAAGTTGCAATTGATAACGATGGAAATTTCATGGCAATGCGTGTCAATACTGTCGCTGCTCTCGGAGGTTATTTATCTGGATCAGGTCCAGCTATTCCAACTTTCTTCTATGGTCCATTAATTCCTGGTCCATACAAAACACCTACTTTTTATTGCAATGTTCGTGGTGTTTTTACGAATACAGTACCCGTAGATGCTTATAGAGGGGCTGGCAGACCTGAAGCAACATATGTTACTGAGCGTTTAGTGGAAGCTGCAGCAGAGATAACTGGTATAGACTCAATAGATTTAAGAAAAAGAAATTTTATACAACCAAATGAATTTCCATATAACTCACCAGGAACACTTACTTATGATAGTGGTGATTATGAAGCAACTCTAAATTCAGCACTAAAAAGTATCAATTATGATGATTTTAATAAAAGAAAAGCTGAATCAAAAGCTAAAGGTAAATTAAGAGGTTTAGGAATTTCTTGTTATATAGAAGCATGCGGAGTTGCACCTTCAAAACTTACTTTAGAAGCAGGTGGTAGGGGTGGATATTACGAATCTTCAACTGTCAGAATTAACCCTACTGGTTCCGTAACTGTCTTCACGGGCTCACATTCACATGGACAAGGACATGAGACAGTTTTTGCACAAATCGTTCATGAAAAACTGGGTGTAGCTTTTGAGTCAATTGATGTGGTTCATGGTGATACAGGCAGAATACCTTTTGGTGTTGGAACTGTTGGTTCACGATCACTTGCCGTAGGAGGTCCTGCACTTATGAGATCAATTGATAAAATAATTGAAAAGGGAAAGAAAATAGCGGCTCATCTTTTAGATTCATCTTTTGAAGAAATAGTTTTTAAGGATGGAGAATTCTCAGTATCAGAATCAAATAAATTTGTTGCATTTGCTGATGTTGTTGGAGCAGCATATGTTCCAGGCAATTACCCAATAGAAACTCTTGAACCCGGTCTAGAAGAAACATCTTTTTATGATCCACCTAATCTTACATACCCAGCTGGAGCACACATATGTGAAATAGAAATAGACCCTGATACAGGGGAAATTGATATTAAAAATTATTGTGTATCAGATGATTTTGGTATCGTAATGAACCCAATGATAGTTGAAGGCCAAGTACATGGGGGTGTTGCTCAGGGTATTGGGCAAGCCTTATTTGAGAACTGTATGTATGAAGAAAATACAGCACAATTAATCAATGGATCATTTATGGACTATACAATGCCGAGAGCAGATAATGTTCCACATATGATAGTAGAAACTGAGGTAACGCCTTGCGCTCATGGATTAGGTGTAAAAGGATGTGGTGAAGCGGGGGCAATTGCTGCTCCTCCAGCTGTTATACATGCAATATTGGATGCCCTCAAAGAAAAAGGAATAACTGAATTCGATATGCCGGCGACACCTAATAAAATTTGGAATGCAATTAATAATAAAAGCTAAGGTTTAAAAACAACAAGAAATACAATAATAATCATTATTAAGGTTGGTACCTCGTTAACAATTCTAAAAAACTTTGACGAAAATTTATTACCATCTATAGCAAAGCTGCGAAGGCATTGCCCTAAAAAAATATGAAATAGTGTCATTAGAAAAACAAAAAAAAGCTTTATAACTAACCACAACTGAAAACCATTAAAATAAAAAAGCGTTAATCCTGTTATCCATACTAATGCAACAGCAGGATTCATAATTAATCTATAAAGTTTATTTTCCATAATTTTGAATGTATTGATTGTATCTTCATTTTTTTTGATGAGATCATCACTATGGTAAACAAATAATCTTGGTAAATATAATAATCCTGCCATCCAAGCGATGACTGAAATTATATGTATGGCTTCAAAAAAAGAGTAAATCATATGATTATTCCCAACGCGCATCTGGAGGCATGGACATTAGAATCGCATCAGTATTACCGCCGGTTTTAATCCCAAATTGTGTACCTCTATCCCACAGCAAATTAAATTCAACATATCTTCCCCTTTTTAATAACTGCTTATTCTTTTCTTCCTCTGTCCAATTGTCATCCTTTCTTTTGTTAATTATGTGAGGAACTATTTTATAAAAAGATAATCCAACATCCTTTACAAATGAAAAATCAGTTTCCCAATCATCTGTTTTAAGATGGTCAAAGAAAATACCGCCTACTCCTCTTTCTTCACCTCTATGTGGTAAGAAAAAATACTCTGCACAATTTTTTTTAAAATCAGGGTAGTAATTTTTATTATATTTATCACAAGCATCTTTAAGAGAATTATGAAAATCCTCTGTGTCATCATTATAAATATAAGTAGGAGTCATATCTGCGCCCCCACCAAACCAACTTTTTCCAGTAACTATAAAACGCGTATTAAAATGAAATGCAGGTACAAAAGGAGAGTTCATATGTGCAACAATACTTAATCCACTAGCCCAATATTCCGGTGATTCCTCAGTTCCTGAAACATTACTTCTGTAATCTTCTTTAAATTCTCCACTTACTGTTGAAATATTCACACCAACTTTTTCAAATACATTACCTTTCATAATACTAATTTCACCACCACCGCTTCCAGAATGGCTCCATTCTGTTCTCTCAAAACTAGAACCATCCAGGGTTTCGAATTCCTTACAAAACTGATCTCTTAAATTTCTAAACCATGAACTGGCTAGATCTTTTTTTTCTTCTATTTCCAAATCAATTCCTTAATCAACTAAATATTTTTCTTATATTCTCGATAAAATAATGAACATTTTCTTCAGGTGTCTCTTTTAAAATTCCATGACCTAATCCACATACCCAACCAGCTCTATCAATTTCATTTATATTTTGGAAATTATCAATATATAAATCAAAATCTTTTTTAAATTCATCATGAGCCTTAACCATACTTTCTTGGTTAAAATTACCTTGAATAAAACCGTTATTGATTTCTTTAAACCAATGATCCATTGATAAATGATGATCAACTCCTAAACCGGCCAAATATGATTCATCACTATTTAAGTCCTCAACAAAAAATTTATTATCAAAAGGAGATTTTGAATAATATCCAATTTTTTTTGGGAATTCCTTTATTATTTCTTCATACAAATACTTAGAATACTGACTATAATGTTCTTTGTTCGATATGCTTTTTGCATCAGTATCAAATATCATAACTATTTCAGCCCCAGCATTTAATTGAAGTGAAATATTGTATTTAATTATAGGAATAACCTTTTCCGAAAGGACTCGAAAAACAAAATTATTAGAGTAATTACCATCATACTTAATACCTTTATTTAGACCAAGGCCATAAGAAGCCACTGTCCAAGGTCCTCCAACAAAACCAATAAGACTTTTATCCTGGGGAAGTAAATCTCTTGTCGCTAATAAAGCATCCTCTTGGAAGCGCATTTTCTTAATTGCATTCTCTGGAGATTCTAATTCACTATAATTTTGTTCATCTATAAATGCGCTAAAGATAGGGCCTGGATCATATTTTAATGACATACCTAATGCTTCAAGAACAAATAAAATATCGCTAAATAAAATTGCTACATCAAAATCGAAGTCATTTATTGGACCTAATGCAGTTTCAGCGGCTAAATCAGGATTTTTACATAACTCTTCAAAAGTATAACTTTGTTTTAAACCTTGATAATGAGAGTGATATCTTCCAGCCTGCCTCATAAACCATATAGGAGGTATCTTTTGAGGGATATGATTTAAAGCGTTACTAAATTTTTCATTTTTTATTTTCATTTTTTATCACCAGATCTCATTAAAGTATTTAGAGCATCTTCGTATGAAAGGAAAATATTTATATTATTTTTATCAACATACTTACTAATATAATTAAATGTATTTCCTGGTCCACAAGCATGATTGGCATTTATTATTTCAGGATAATTTTTTAAAACTAACTTGAACGCTGATCCACTCATCCAGTAAAAATGGCTTTTCTTATTCAAATCTTCAAGTATTTCAACTGGCTTTAGTTCATAGGTGGAAATAATACGAGCATTTTTAGGGCTGTTATGAGATTTGAAATAATTTTTAGGAGTTAAATTATGTGTCAACTTAACCCATTTTTTATTTTTTGATAGATAATCAATTTTTGGATTTTCTTCTCCTAAGCTATCTGAGGAACCATTTACCCAATAACCTTTTTTTGCCAATTTTCTCCATGTTTTGATCCCACTAGTCCATATCACATTTGTAGACTCAATGCCTATATCTTCTGGTAAAGCATTTTCTCGACTTACATATATGTTAGTATTTTTTAATTTATTAATTTTAATTAAATTTTTATTTATTATTTTTCTCTCAAATAATTTGTACTCTTCTATATTCGATGGAAAGAAATTATTTTCAGGAATATTTTTCCAATTATTCTTATTATCTATAATTTCTCGCCTTTCAATTTCTAAGCCTTCCTCAGTCTGGCCTTTAATAGTAAGAATCTTTCCAAAAAATTTATCTTCAATACTTACTCCAATTTTTTGATGGCAACCTCCGCCATAATTTTGAAGAATTCCTCTCTCTTCAGCAACTTGAGAATATGTCTCATTGTGATTAATTTTTTTAATCAACTTAATAATATCTTCTCTTTTTGAATTTACCTCTATTGCAATTGCTCCCTGACCAGGGGCACATGGATTTAAAGACAGCGGAATAACCATCCAAAAAAAATTTTCAATCAATGTAGATATTTCATTTGAAATACTTTTATTTTCACAAGAGATTAATCTGTCAATTGCGGCTTTGGCAACAATTAAACCTTGGCAGTTTCCATTCAATAACTTTTTTAATCTTGTAGGTATATTACCCCTAATATCCTCAAAAGTTATTTTACTTGGATTAAAAGGAAGCAAAGATTTTAAGAAATTTGAAAAATTGTAAACCCTTCTTGGTGAAGATGTAAGAATTTTTAATTCTTTATTATTATAATTATCAAAGTTATCTTTTTTAAGAAATAAAATATCTCTTGAATCAGCTCTTTCTAATATGGAAACAATTGAAGTATCATTTTGGTCGTCGATTGGCAAATCTTTAAGAGAATGAACAGCGATATCAGCCTCATTATTTAAAAGCGATTCTCTAATATCATTTGTAAAAACACCAATATTAGATAATTTACTTAATGATGTTAATTGATCGATATCACCTTCTGTTTCTTTTTTAACAAAAGATATAGAAATATTTCTATCTGCCTTTTTTAAAGCTTCAGCAACTAATTCAGCCTGAATAACTGCTAAATCGCTTTTTCTAGAAATAATTTTAATCATTAGACCATATTTATAGTGTATTTAATGCCTATTTTAACTAATTTGTTACTACTATGCGACATATTGTCTAAAGAAAATAAAATAATATTATTTTTATTATTTATATTTATAAGAAGGGGTGCTAATCCTATTTAACTTACTAAGAGGACAAGCTTTTGGACTACGATAAATTTTTTGAAGAAGAACTTAAAACTCTTAAAGATGAAGGTCTTTATAGGACTTTTAGATCTATCGATAGAGTACAAAATATGTTTCCCAAGGCTTTAGAAACTGTAGACGGTAATGATAGGGAAGTAGAAATATGGTGCTCAAATGATTATTTAAATATGAGTCAGAACCCTGAAGTTTTAGACTCATGTATAAATGTTATCAACAAATTAGGTACTGGCTCAGGTGGAACAAGGAACATCTCTGGGACATCTTCATATCATGTCAAATTAGAACAAACATTAGCAGAACTTCATAATAAAGAAGCAGCTTTGGTCTTTCCTTCTGCTTATACCGCTAATCAAGCAACTATAGCCACACTCTGTAGAAATATTGAAGGTATTGAAATCTTCTCTGACAGATTAAATCATGCTTCTCTTATTGAAGGAATCAGAAACAGTAAAGCCCAATATCATATATTTGAGCATAACGATATGGATCATCTTTCAAGTTTGCTTGAGGCAGCAGATATTGAAGCTCCAAAGCTTATAATTTGTGAATCAATCTATTCTATGGAAGGCATTAGATCGCCATTAAAGGAAATTGTTCGCTTAGCTAAGAAGTACAATGCAATTACATATCTTGATGAAGTACATTCAGTTGGTTTATACGGTAATGAAGGTAGAGGAATTGCGGAAGAGTTAGGACTAAGTGATCAAATAGATATTATTAATGGGACCTTGTCAAAATCATTCGGTCAATTAGGCGGTTATGTTGCTGCTAACGCAAATATTATAGATTATATCAGAAGTTTTGCTTCTGGTTTTATTTTTACATCCTCAATAAATCCATCAATTGCCGCAGCATCAATTAAAAGCATTGAGCTAAGTAAGGAGTCTGAAACACTTAGACTAAGAATAAGAAGAAATTCTAAATTTATCAGAGAGGGTCTAAAATCAATTCAAGTACCTTTTATCGATAACGATAGTCATATTGTTCCAATACTTGTTAAAGGTCCTCTTGAATGCAAACAAATATCTAAATTACTCCTAGATAAATTTGGTATTTATATTCAACCCGTTTTCTACCCGACTGTTCCAAAAGGTGATGAAAGATTAAGAGTAACAATAACACCAAAACATTCAAAAAAAGATATTGAGAGTTTTGTTAATTCTATTGATGAAGCTTGGACAATGCTTGGTTTTGATAGAGTTGAAGAACAAGTCATCCACAATCAAATATAAAAAGGGCCAAAGAAATTATCCTTGACCCTTTAGTGAGATATTATTCTCACAAAATCTAGCATTCATAACTTAGGGGGAAGAGATATAGCTAGATAATTAGTTTACTGCATGTTCTTTTCTGTCAAATTCCTGATAAAAAATATTTTCATTAACGGCACTCTTAATAATAAAATTATTCCTTAAAAAGTCGTCAGCAAGATTATTTGCAGCTTGAATAAAATGGTTTGCATCACCTTCAAAAAAATATTTAGAAAAAATATCATTCATTTGTTCATCATTACCTCGTTGAGCAAGCATAATTATTTTTATTAACAATTCCTCAGCAACTCCAGTTACAGGAGTTTGATAATTTGGTGATAGTTTTGACTTAGTCATATGAGCTATCGCCATCATTAATGAATGAAAATCTCTTATTGAAGTTGATAAGTTTGATGATTTAAAAACATCTCTTAAAAGAATTAGAGGGGTATTACACCTAAACATATGAGCTTTGAACCAGAATCTTGAGCTTACTACTAAAAGATTTTCAGTGGATGTCAAATCTCTTATATGTCTAGTCATTATACCCCTCTCCTTACTGTCCAAATAGATGCCCTAATAACTATGCAGACAGATTATTCATAAAAGTTAAAATGTTTTCCTAAGTGATATTCGAGCATTCAAAGGCTCACCAACGGATGCCTGGTGAGTACTGTGAGAATGAGGGAAATAAAGTTCATCAGTTACATTCTCTACATTTAATTGAATACTTAGATCATCAGCTAAATCATAATATGCAGCAAAATCTACTCTGGTATAATCAGGAAGGATTAATCCAGGCTTATCATTTTTAATATTTGATTCACCTTGAGATGTAATCCCTAAACCGATACCAAAGCGATCATTTACTTCATATGTAGCCCATAAAGATGCTGTATATTCAGGAATCTCTCTTGGCTCACCACCTTTAGCTGTTTCACCATCAAGGTCACTATAACCGATAGCCAATGAGAGCTTTTCTGTAACTTGCCCTTTAAGTTCTAGCTCAATACCATCAACCTGAAGGCCAACAATTTCAGAATTTTCTCCTGTATCACTATCACGAGTAGCTACTGTTTGCTCACTATCGAAGTAACTAGCAGTAAAACTTAAACCTGGTCTGATATCCCATTTAACACCAACTTCAGTACTCTCATAAACATCTGGATCTAACCTAGCAGCGTTAGCATCAAGCTTTTTAAACTGCTCACCAGATCTTGGTAGGAAACTTTCAGCATAACTTACATAAAGAGATATATTTTCTTGCGGTTTATATATTAAACCAGCTCTTGGAGAAAATTCTTCATCTTCTCTAGATTCGGAAGTTCCTTTTTTAATATCTCTTACAGTAATATCAAAGTTGTCTAAACGCCCACCTAATAACACCTTAAAGTTATCAGTTACATCAATCTGATCTTGAATATAAATTGAAGTAACCTCAATATCTGACTGTGTAGAGCTTTTAAGGTCAGCGGTAAAGTCGTTATAAGTTCTGACACCAGCTGCATTTACTCCAAAGTTTATTGGTCTAGTGATATTGAATACTTCGTTATCATCTTCTGTAGTGATAAAGAATGTGTTGTAACGATAGTTTTCATTTTCAGTATCAATAATTTCAGCTCCAACTAATAGAGTATGTTTTGCTGATCCAGTTTGAAATTCATTAACAATGTTACCAGAAATTATTAAATTATTTCTTTCTGTAGGATCTAAATAACCATCCGCTGTAAATGTGTCTCCACCGGAGTAACCTGATGCGTAATAATTTTTATACAATTTTTGAAAATCACTGTATTGAACAACAAGATTACCTTTTCTAGTATCAGAAAACTCATGACTTAAATTTGCACGATAAATATCGGCTCTAAGTGTTTGTAAGTTGGTATCAGTGTCACCAAAAACTATTTCTTCAAAAGCTTCAACTGGTTCTCCATTAAGAGTAGGTACACCACGATCAATAAATCTTTCGTGATCGGCATGCTCATAAGATAAGTCTAAAGTTGTTGCAGGACTAATCTCTAATCTTAATGTTGGATTAAATCCATAACGATCACCATCATAATAATCTCTGTGATTTTCTAAAGTGTCACTATGAAAGTTAATTCTTAAAGCAGATTTTTCACCTGTAGATACATTATAATCCACAGCAAAATCAAATGCTCCAAAAGAGTCAGCGCCCATATCAAATGAACCAAACTGCTCATCTAAAACAGCTTTTTTAGTAACTCTGTTAATGATACCACCTGTACCACCACGCCCAAATAAAAGAGCATTGGGTCCTCTTAGAATTTCAACTTGCTCTAGGTTATATAATGAACGGTAATACTGAACATCATCCCTTACGCCATCAAGATAAAAATCTGCAGTAGACCTTACACCTCTAAAGACGATAGAATCTCGATGACCTTCACCTTGAGATGTATTTACGCCTGGCGTGTATCACCTTGTGATGTGTTTACGCCTGGTGTGTATCTAACAATGTCCCCAAGCTCTCTAAAACCTTGTTTCCTAATTTCATCATCGGTAACAATTGATAAAGTTTGTGGTACATCAATAATTGGAACAGGTGTCTTTAAAGCAGTAACCTGATCCGAATATAGTACTTTACCCTTAACAACAATTTCTTCTACATCTTGCGAAAACAAAGAAGTATTTGCTGAAATTAGTACAAAAGCAAAAGTGCATAAAATTATTTTTTTCATTGGTATTCTCCCCAATTAATTACAATTGATTTGTTATTAATAATCATTCGCAATTATTAACGCAACTAATAATCATTTGCAATTAGAAAATTAACTTATTTTTAAATTTTTTATTTGTTGAAAATTTAAATTATTATATTGATAAGAAATGGCTGAATTACAGGATAATTTATATCATTAACCAGTCATAGTAATAACGTAACTCAACCTCTTTAGAGGATAATATTTCTAATTTATATTTTTTTTTTTGATAAATAATGCTAATTAATTTATTTATTGATAATGATTATTAATAGCAACAATTAAAGAGAATAAAATGAATGAATTTATAATTACTTTTCGGGAATGTTTAGAGGCCTCACTAATTATTGGAATTATTTATACTATATTAGATAAAAACGATTTAGCAGCTGAAAAGAGGGTTTTATGGATTGGTGTTACAGCTTCATTAGGAGCAAGTTTAATTGTCGGTATACTGCTCACATTTATTAATGAGAGTGTTGGAAATACATCTTATGAAAAATTGTTTGAAGCTATATTCATGTATATAACTGCTGGAATACTTTTTTATGTAATCTTTTGGTTAGCAAAACATGTAAGTGATCGTAAAGAAATAGAAAATTCTGTCAAAAATGCTATTGCTGGATCAGGTTTTGCTCTTTTTCTTTTAGTATTTTTTTCCATATTAAGAGAAGGTTTTGAAACAGCTTTATTTCTTATAGCTAGTGTTACAAACACTGGAAGTTTTTCATATTTAGGTTTCTTTTTAGGAGCTATACTAGCGATCCTAGTTGGCTATGCTGTTGTAATCCAAGGAAAAAAAGTAAACTTAAGATCATTTTTTAAGGCTACAACATTATTATTGGTTTTATTTGCTTCAGGAATGGTTGCTTATGGAACACATGAGGTTGAATCATACTTAGTCAAAAATGAAATAATTGAAAAAAATGATATACCAAGAGTTTGGGATATATATAAGCCAACATCTTCATTAGATAATAACGAAAATAAATTGTTTTATACTTATGACGCTTCAAAGAATACATATTATCACCTGCTCCATGACAAAGGAACTGTAGGTGTATTTATGAAAGGATTTTTTGGTTACAATAGCGATCCAAATTATATTGAATTGATATTATGGCTTCTATCTATGTTATTTGGAATTAGAATGTGGTCATCCTTTTATAGGGCAAGCTGAATACCTCTATAGACTATAGTTGTTACAACAATAAAAAAACTTATAATTATCGCAAGAGTAAGAATTATTACGATTACGAGTAATGTAATGGTATATTTGTCATGCTGTTTAAAGAGTTTCATATAATGCCGTCCGATAAAAGTATATTAACATATAAAGTATCTGATGATGAATTAGGTTTAAGACTTGATCAATTCTTATCAAAAAACATCAAAAACCTTAGTCGATCAAGAATTAAAACTTTAATTAATGAGAGTAATGTAATTAAAATCAATGAAAAAGAACAAGTTGTAATTAAAGATCCTTCAAAAAAAGTAAAAACAGGAGAAAGTTACCTTGTTAATATCCCTAAACCAGTTGACCCAAAACCAAAACCTCAAGAAATTCCCTTAGAAATTCTTTATGAGGACAATGATCTGATTGTTATCAACAAGCCAGTGGGTCTTGTTGTACACCCTGCCCCAGGAAATTATGAAAATACTCTTGTTAACGCATTAATTGCTCACTGCGGACAAAGTTTATCAGGTATAAGCGGAGAGAAAAAACCTGGTATTGTTCATAGGCTTGATAAAGATACAAGCGGAGTAATGGTAGTAGCTAAGAATGATAAAACACATGAAGGATTATCAAAACAATTTGCTAGTCATGGAAAAGACGGGAAGTTAATAAGGTCATATAAAGCCCTTGTTTGGGGTATTCCAAATATTCAATCGGGAAAAGTAGAAACATATATTGGTAGATCGAATAGCAATAGAAAAAAGATGGCAGCTTTTAAGGAAGAAAAAAAAGGGAGAAAACTAGCAATAACTTTTTGGAAAAGAATTAAATTCAATAAAGAATTAGATATTTCTATAATTGAATGTAATTTAGAAACAGGAAGAACCCATCAAATAAGGGTTCATTTAACGCATTTAGGCCTTCCAGTTATAGGTGATCAAGTTTATGGCACCGGATTTAAATCAAAAATTAACAAATACGATAATAAAATTAAAAAAATATTAATAAGCAACTCTCATCGACAAGCCTTGCACGCTTATAAATTAGGCTTTGAACATCCGCTGACAAAAGAAAGTTTACTTTTTAAAACAGATCTTCCTCAAGATATGCAAGAAATATTGAATATCCTCTAATTTTAACCTTTAATTTGCGTCGAATCATAACCATATGATAAGTAAGTGATATGGCTAAAAGTAAAAAGATAAATAATTTACCTGCGCTAGCTGGAGATGTAACGCTTAGTAATTATCTAAATGAGATAAAAAAATTTCCAATGCTAAGCGCTGAAGAAGAATATACTCTAGCGACTAGATTGACTATTCATGGTGACACTGATGCAGCTCATCAACTTGTAACCAGTCATTTAAGGTTAGTTGCTAAACTTGCTATGGGCTACAAAGGTTATGGCTTACCTATCACCGATATCATTTCTGAAGGGAATGTTGGCCTTATGCAAGCTGTACAAAAATTTGATCCTGAAAAAGGCTTTAGGTTAGCAACTTATGCTCTTTGGTGGGTAAAAGCCGCTATGCAAGAATACATTCTCAGATCATGGTCTCTTGTGAAAATAGGAACTACAGCGGTTCAGAAAAAATTATTCTTTAATCTAAGAAGAGCAAAAAATCAGATTCAAGCTTATGAAGAAGGAGATTTAAATCCTGAGAACTTAGAAACAATCTCTAAACAATTAAATGTTCCAGAAAAAGAAGTAGTGAATATGAACAGAAGATTATCAGGGGCTGATCCTTCTCTTAATGCAAAAATTTCCTCTGACGATGGCTCACAAACTGAATGGCAAGATTGGATTGAGGCTGATCAACCAAATCAAGAAGAGGAGTATGCTGAAAAGGAAGAAGATAGTATTAGAAAAGAATTAATTTCTGAGGCATTAAATATCCTTAATGAAAGAGAGTTAGATATTGTGCAAACAAGAAGACTTAGTGAAGAATCCGCGACATTAGAGGAATTAAGCGAAAAATATGACATTAGTAGAGAAAGAGTAAGGCAAATTGAAGTTAGAGCTCTGGAAAAAATAAAAGAAGAAATACAAAAATTAATGCAAGACAAAAATATTATTGATATCTAATCTTTTTTATTAATCAATGACCAAAAATAATTCATAAACTTTATCAGCTCATTCAGCATTTTATTATCATTCATTAGACCAAGGGAATGTCTATCAAAGCTATAATGACCATTTGATGCATATTCCCAATCAATAATTTTATAGCCATTGCTACTTTCCAAAATATTTGTCTCTAAATCATGATGAGTTAGTGATGATGACCAATCTGATTTTTGGAAATTTTCTAAATTGACTAAAAATTTTTCAATATCTTCTATTTTTGAGATATTAATATCTTTGTTTGTTTTTATTTTTTCCCAGTAGCCGCTTAAATGAGAAAAATAGTTAAATTTGGGCAAATCAATTTTTATTTCCTGGAGTGTATCTATTAATTTTAAAATTTCTTTTTTTTGGTGTGTGTTAGTTTTCTTTAAATCCAAATTAACTGCCTCAATATATTCATAAATAATAAATTTATAAAATTCATCAATGTAAATTAAATTAGGCATAAAGGATTGATTATCTAGTGTTTTTAAAATTAATGCTTCATTCTCTCTATTAATCCCTAAGTCAAAATCATTTTTACTATTAAGTCTTAAAACAAGTTTAAAATTATTAAAATCAAGCAAATAACTATCATTTGTTCTACCTTTTGAGAGATAGGAAATTTCTGCATCATCAATATTAAAATCTAAATTTCTTTTATTTTTTATTAAAATATTAAGTTTGTGTCTTATATTCATTAAAGCTCTTCCGCCATTGATAATATCCATAAACAGACATTAATTGATAAATCATTAGCAAATAAACAGTAAAATATAATTCTCTATCAAAATTCAAGAATATTGCTACCGAATTGATAATTATCCAAAAAATCCAATTCGAAAGTACTTTTTGAGCAACCATAAATGTTGTTATAACAGATGCCCATGTTGTAAAAGAGTCTAAATACGGATAAACAGCATCAGTTTTTGATAAATAAAATCCTGAACTGATTGTTAATATAAGTATTAAGGTTATTACAATTGAATGATTGATATATGACCAAGAAATAACAAAATTTTTATCAATTTTTGATTTTTTATTCCAGCTAAACCAACCATAAATTGCCATTAGTAAGTAATAAACATTAAGTATTGATTCCATATATAGAGAAACATCCCAATATATTAAAATATAAATAAATGTGCTTATAAAGGCTGCATACCAACAAGCAATATGTTGTCTCATAGCTAAAAACAGATAAAGAAGAGCAAAAATTACAGCAAAAATTTCTAAATCTATAAACATATATTCAAAATTTTCTTTTCCCGTTTATACCAACAACTCGAGGAGCTCCATATTGATAATATGGCTCAGTATCATAAAATTTTCTGGGATCATTTCCAAAACTGCCAAAACCTCTAGTTTGATAATCTTCATCAGTCAGGTTTTTTCCAAATAAATTAACTTCCCAAGAATTCTTTTGATAACCTAACACAACATTAAAAAGTACATAATCATCAGAGTGAATATTGTGACGATCTGAAAAATAGAATTCATCCTTAGCTTCGATATCAAATTTAATATTTAAGTTTTCAGTGATCCTATAATTCAATCCGAAATTTAATTGGTATTGAGGAGCATGGGATTGATCTCTACCAGTTAAATTAACTGGGATTCCATTTTTAAGGTCTGAATCAACATGAGAATAACTTAAATAATTCTCAAATTCGGTTTCCAGTAGGCCTAAATTAAAAAATAGATCAGCTTTGTTACTAATGAGCCATAATAATTCTAACTCAACACCATAATTTGATCCTTTTACTGCATTACCGATATAATCTGTAAAACTACAAGGGCACAAACCTCCTTGAAGGCCTGATTCAATTGAAGTCACTATACTCTGCTTTGTTTGAACATCTTCACGGTCTTGATAAAACAAAGCAATTTGAAACAATAAATTTTGATTAAGATTGCCTTTAAAACCTAACTCATAATTTATCATTGTTTCTGAGTCATATTTTAAATTTTCACTACTTAAATTACCTGCAATATTAACTCCTCCGGGCTTATAACCCTTTGAGATAAGTAAGTATCTTAACAAATTATCACTCACTTGATTTTTGAAAACAATTTTACCTCCCCAGAAATCTTCTGAATTCTTGTATTCGTTGTTAAATAAACAACTTTCAGGTTTAGGGTAAATTGCTATACAAACAAAATCTGACGGTGCAGGACCATTATTATCAATATAATCAGAATCTCTTGTTTCGAACCTTAAACCTGTCTCAACATCTATAGAATTTGAAAGGGGATATTTATATTGTCCATATATAGCTATATTTTCTGTTTCAAATGAGCTCTTAAAGTCATTTTCTAAATATGTGTATTCTCGTATTAAATTTGTTTTTTGATTTCGATAATATAAACCTACAACCCAATCATTAATTGTCTTAGATAAAAATCTAGCATCAATTGAAATATTCTCATTGTCTCTAATATAATTATCAAATGATGAATACCACCAGTCAAATCCAAATAATTTTGTATCACAAGGTGTTTGGTTGCATATATCTACATTACTCCAATCTTCGTCATAGCCATACTCCAGGTCTGAGTCAGCAAAACTTATTAAAAATTCTGAATTTATGTTATTAAATTCTTTTAAATACTTAATAGAACCAGCAAATGTTTCTTGTCGATCATGACCTGGTTCATCTGAAAGCGTTACTCTATTATTATCCAAACTAAAGGCATCATAACCATTATCAGCATCAGAAAATATTAAATTAATTTTCAATGACTCGTCATCACTATCGAAATGAATTTTAAATCTTGATACAAATTCATCAATATTATTTGTTTCATCCGTTCCTAAAAACTTATTTTTTATAAAACCATCACTCTCATTTTTTTTAAGAGAAAAACGAAATCCAGATTTCTCATTTAGTGGTCCAGAAAATACAAAACCCAGACTTCTTCCATCAAACTCTGAAAGTGAACCTGATAATTCAGAATAAAGTTTTGTTTCTGGGCTATTTGATACAATGTTAATAAGACCAGCTAAAGCATTGGCTCCGTATATCGTGCCTTGAGGGCCCCTTAGTACCTCAATCTGCTCAACATCAAATGTACTTGCCGCTAATGATATCCCTGTAAAATCAATTCCATCGATAATAACTCCTACAGAGTAATTAACCGGTTCGGTAAATTCACTTCTTTCACCAATTCCTCTTATTTGTAAAAATTTTCCTCTTGAAGATCCGGTTGCGTAATTAATGTTAGGTATTGCAAATAAAATATCTTCGATGTGTTGAGCATTTCTATTTATGATATCTTCTTCATTTATCACAGTTACACTTAATGGAAGCCTATACAAAGAATTATCTGTTAGCTCGGCTTTTACAATAATTTCATCTATTGAGTCCTGAGAATATAAAAGACTAGCATTAAATAAAAAAAAGATTATTAAAAATAATTTCATTGGTTCCTCCAAATAAATATCAAATCTAAATAGAGATCCAAATTAATAGGCGTTTATAAGAATCCAATTCCTACGCCGGCATTAACCGGATCAGGTTCAAAGGGTCAGGTTTATTCCTTCTCAGCCAAAAGGCACCCCTCGGACATGAATATTAATATATCGATTTTATTTGAAATTCAACATTAATCCTCGAAAGGATCTTTAACTAGTATCGTATCTTCTCGTTCAGGACTTGTTGATAGTAAAGCTACTGGAGTACTAGTCAATTCTTCAATTCTTTTAACATATTTTACAGCTTCAGCTGGAAGATCATTCCACTGCCTAGCCCCAAAAGTAGTACCATCCCAACCATCAAATTCTTCAAAAATAGGTTTAATTCTTGATTGTTGCTCTGCTGAAGATGGGAAATAATCAATCCTTTTTCCATCAAGTTCGTAAGCTATACAAATATTTATTTTCTTGAATCCATCTAAAACATCTAGTTTTGTTAGAGCCATACCATCAATTCCTGATACTTCGATCGCATGTTTAACTAGAACAGCATCAAACCAACCGCATCTTCTTTTTCTTCCTGTAACTGTTCCAAATTCATGCCCTTTTTCTCCGAGTTCATTTCCTATATCGTTATCTTGTTCAGATGGAAATGGACCCTCCCCAACTCTTGTTGTGTAAGCCTTAGTGATTCCCAATACATAATTTATAGTATTAACACCTTGTCCAGAACCTGTAGCAGCGGCAGAGGCAATTGTATTTGAAGAAGTGACATAAGGATAAGTACCATGATCAATATCAAGCAGTGCGCCTTGTGCTCCTTCATACAATATTCTTTTTCTATCTTTTCTAGCTTTAATTAAAAATTCTTGAGTTCTAGTTATAAATGGTTTTATGGTTTCTGAAACTTCTACTAATTCTTCATAAATAACATCTGAATTAATTTCCTCTTCATTCATGCCTCGTAGAATAATATTATGATGATCAACAATCACCAATTCTTATAGACCGCCTTCCGACTTTATCTTCATATGCTGGTCCAATTCCTCTTTTGGTAGTGCCTATTTTTGAATCATTTGAACTTCTGTGTTCTCTTAAAATATCTAAATTTCTATGCACAGGTAAGATTAAGGAAGCATTTTCAGCAATTTTTAAATTTTCTGAACTTATCTTAACATCTTGATTGATAAGAGTTTCTAATTCCTCAGAAAAAGCCCAAGGATCTACAACTACTCCATTTCCGATGATGGAAACTTTTTCTTCCCTAACAATGCCTGATGGAAATAGTGATAATTTATAAGTTTTACCGTCTATGACTAATGTATGACCTGCATTATGACCACCTTGAAACCTAACAACTACATCTGCTCTGCTTGATAGCCAATCAACAATCTTTCCTTTTCCCTCATCTCCCCATTGGGAACCGACAACTACTACATTCGCCATATAACCCTCTAAAATTTATTTTATATTAAAAATTAAACTATTCACCGTAACAATCGAATCAAGCTTCTTCACATTCTCAATAACTTTTGCATTAATCTCAGTATCGACGCCTATTAAGGCCATAGCGTCTTTTAAAGGAGCATTTCTACCAAGATTAAAACTAGCAATATTTATTCCTTGATCACCTAGTATAGAACCAAGATGACCTATTAAACCTGGAACATCTTTGTTTGTAACATAAAGCATGTTTCTGTTTAATTCTGCCTCTAGATTAATTCCATTGATTTGCACAATCCTAGGATTACCATCGGAAAAAACAGTTCCTCCAATAGAAAAATTATCTTTTTTAGAGTGAAGTGTAACCTTAATATAACTTTCATAGGCACTACTTTCATCTCTTTTAACTTCACTTATAGTTAAACCTTTATTTTTTGCTATTGATGGTGCGCTTACCATATTAATATCAGATAAAGATGGCTTCAAGACTCCAGCTATTGCAGCTGATGTGATTGGCGCACAATTAAAATCAGAAATAACTCCAACATATTCAATTTCTATTTTATCAAAATTTGCTAACATTAATTGTCCAGCAAATAATCCAAGCTGTTCTGCTAACTTAACAAAAGGGCTTAAAATAGGAGCTTCATCTGCACTTATAGATGGCATATTTAAAGCATTTGTAACCGCTCCTTCGATCAGATAATCAGACATTTGTTCAGCTATTTGAATGGCAACATTTTCTTGAGCTTCAATAGTTGATGCCCCTAAATGAGGGGTACAGATTATTTTATCATTACCAAATAGAATACTTTCTTTTGCAGGCTCTACCTCATAAACATCTATAGCGGCACCATCCACAATACCATTCTCGATAGCTTTCACTAGAGCTTCTTCATCTATTAATCCACCTCTAGCACAATTAATTATCTTTACGCCTTTTTTACACTTCTTAAGCGTATCTTTATTCAAGATATTTTTTGTTTGCTCTGTCATCGGAACATGAAGGCTGATAATATCAGATTTTTGAAGGAGCTCATCTAACTCGACTTTTTTAACTCCAAGAATATTTGCTCTTTCAGGAGTCAAAAATGGGTCATAAGACAATACTCTCATACGTAAACCTTTAGCTCTATCAGCTACAATTGATCCTATATTGCCGCATCCAATAATACCTAAAACTTTGCCGGTAACTTCTTGACCCATATATTTTGATTTTTCCCACTTTCCTTCATGCGTAGAAATATTAGCTTGGGGAAGGTTTCTCATTAATCCTAAAATCAACGCTATAGCATGTTCTGCAGTAGTAATTGCATTCCCAAATGGAGTATTCATTACAACAACACCATTTTCAGTTGCAGAATCAACATCAATATTATCTACGCCAATTCCAGCTCTACCAACTATTTTTAAATTAGAAGCCTTTTTAAGAACTTTTTCAGTAATTTTTGTTGATGATCTTACTACAATACCATCATATTTTTCGGCAATTGAAATTAACTCATCTTTATCAAGACCAGTTTTTACATCAACGTCCAAACCTTTTTCAACAAAAATTTCCTTTGCCTTTTCACTCATTTTATCAGCAATTAAAACTTTAGGCATTTTCACCTCCAGCATTATTTATTAATTTTTGATACGCCCAATCTATCCATGGTAAAAGTTTTGAAATATCTTCAGACTCAACTGTTGCACCAGCCCATATTCGTAAACCAGGAGGAGCACTTCTATGATTAACAATATCAAAAGCTACTTCTTCTTCAGTTAGTATTTTTCCAATTGATTTAGCAAAAGCTCTTTGATCATCTTCATTAAGCTTAGATAAATCATTAGTAAATTTTAAACATACTGATGTGTTGGATAAATATTCTTCATCCACACATAAAAAATCTAACCAATCAATCTGATTTATCCATTGCTTAATTATTGAGAAATTATTATTCGCTCTCTCAATAGTTCCCTTGTATCCACCTATACTCTTTACCCACTCAAGCACATCAAGATAATCCTCAACACAAAGCATTGAAGGAGTATTTAATGTCTCTCCACGAAAAACCCCATCAATTAATTTTTTATTTTTTGTAAGACGGAATATTTTTGGAATTGGCCAATCTGGCGTGTAGGTCTCAAGGAGATTTACTGCTTTAGGGCTTAGAATAAGTATTCCATGGGCCGCTTCACCACCTAAAACTTTTTGCCAACTAAATGTTGTTGCATCTAATTTTGACCAGTCTAGTTCCTGAGCAAAAACAGCAGATGTTGCATCACATAAAGTAACACCTTTTCTGTCGTCAGGTATCCAATTAGCATTTGGAACTCGAGCTCCTGATGTTGTTCCATTCCATGTAAAAATGACATCATTTTCAAAATTAACATTCTCTAAATCTGGTAATAAGCCAAACTCAACATCATGATAAACTGATCCTGGTATTTTTAATTGTTCTTCAACATCCTTTTTCCAGTCTTTTCCAAAAACTTCCCAAGATAAGACTTCAACAGGCCTAGAACCTAGAAGATTCCACATAGCCATCTCAATAGCTCCTGTATCAGATGCAGGCACAATACCGACTTTATAATCTTCCGGAATTGCTAATAATTCTTTTGTTTTATTAATTGCATCACTCAGTTTTATCTTTCCCTCTGGGGAACGATGACTTCTTCCTAGTAATGCGTTTTTTAAGACTTCCACTGACCATCCAGGTCTTTTTGTACATGGCCCAGAAGAAAAATTTAAGCACTCTGGCTTATTTTTTGGTTTTTCTATCATAACTCTACCCTTACAGATAGTTGCTCCTCGTTGGGGAGGAGTGTCCCAAGAGTGGAATATAACTTAAAGTAAGATTAGTCAATGATATTTTATTTTCATAAATAAATTTAAGTTGAATGATTTAAAGATAGTTTAATTTCATCAATTAATGTTTCACCAATATTTTTTGTATCGGTTTCTACCATTACCCTTATTAATGGCTCTGTTCCGCTTTTTCTTATAATAACTCTTCCTTCATCACCAATCTTTTCGTTCATTTTATTAGATAATTCTTTTAGAAAAGAATTTGAAATATTATTTATATTTTCTGTTTTAAATTCATAGTTTTTTTGAGGGGTAAGAGGAAAAAGATTAGTAAGATTCGAAATTGGTCGATTCTCTTCAATCATTAAGGATAAAACTTGTAAAGAAGATACAATTGCATCACCGGTAGAGGAAAAATCATTAATAATTAAATGACCTGATGGTTCACCACCAAAGTTAGAACCGATATCCAACATTTTTTCAATTACATATCTATCGCCAACTTTTGTTCTTATTAACTTGAGATCAATTGATGCCAAATAATTTTCAAGAGATTTGGTAGCCATAATAGTTGAAACAATATTCTTATTTTTTAGCAAATTCTTATTTTTGAGTGATAAAGCTATCATCCCAAGCAAATGGTCTCCATTAACTTCATCACCTTTTTCATCTATTATTACTAAACGATCTCCATCACCATCAAAGGCAATTCCTAAATCAGCGTTATTACTCTTAACCTCTTCTTTCAGACTTTGCGTTTTAGTTGATCCACAATCTTGGTTAATATTTCTTCCATTAGGTTGGTCACCAATAACAATAATATCTGCACCAAGTTCCCAAAAAATCATTGGTGCAACTTTATAAGCAGCACCATTTGCGCAATCTATCACAATTTTTAAATGATCTAATCGCATGGTATTTGGAAAAGTTGCTTTTGCAAATTCAATATATCTAGATAATGCGTCATCAACTCTTCTTGCAGCACCTATTTGATTTTTATCCTGCAAAGACATTATATCTGACCTATTCATTAACTCATTTATTTCTAATTGCTTTTCATCAGTAAGTTTAAGTCCATCAGGTCCAAATAGCTTAAAGCCATTATCTTCGTAGGTATTGTGTGAAGCTGTTATCATTACGCCTAAATCAGCTCTTAATGCTTGAGTTAGATATGCAACAGCTGGTGTTGGTATTGGGCCAGTAAGAAAAACATCCATTCCTGAAGATGTGAAGCCTGACTCTAAAGCTGACTCCAACATGTAACCTGAAATTCTGGTATCTTTTCCTATTAAAACTCTATGTTTGTGATCACCTCGGGTAAATATTTTACCAGCAGCAAGTCCAAGCTTTAACGCAATTTCTGAATTTAAACTCTCGGTATTTACTGTACCTCTAATACCATCTGTGCCAAAAAAACTTTTAGCCATCAGAAAGCCAATTTACTATGCGCCTTGAAGGCCAGGCTTAGAATTAGTATCAGATTTCTTTCCTGTTTTTGGAACAGACCCAGAAAGATTCTCAGAGTCATTTTTATCAGAATCATCATTACGTGTAGGTTTGACACCACCCAGCAGGTCATTAATCTCATCACCAGTAAGTGTTTCATATTCAAGTAATCCCTGAGCAATAGTATGAAGATCCTTCTCTTTATCCTTAAGAATTTTTTCAGCTTTCGCGTAGGAGTCATCAACTATGGTTCTTACTTCAGCATCTACAAGCTTGTGAATATCTTCTGACATATTTTGTTGTCGAGCAACAGATCTCCCTAAAAATACTTCTTCTTCATTATCACCATATGATAAAAAACCTAATTTATCAGACATTCCATATTGCATGACCATAGCTCTTGCCAATTGTGTTGCTTGTTGAATATCTGATGAAGCACCTGATGTAACCTTATCATGACCAAAGATTATTTCTTCAGCTATTCTTCCGCCCATAGCCACCGCAAGATTTGCATACATTTTTTCACGCGTTATTGAAATTTGATCCCTTTCAGGAAGTCGCATAACCATACCTAATGCTCGCCCTCTCGGAATAATTGTAGCTTTGTGAATAGGATCAGATGATTCTAAATTTATAGATACAAGCGCATGTCCAGCTTCATGATAAGCTGTCAATTTTTTATCATCATCAGTCATCACCATAGACCTTCTTTCAGGCCCCATCATTACTTTATCTTTAGCATCCTCAAATTCGGTATTTGTTACCATTCGCTTTCCTCTTCTCGCCGCGAGAAGTGCAGCTTCATTAACAATATTAGCTAAATCAGCTCCAGAAAAACCAGGAGTTCCACGAGCAACTGTTCTAATATCAACATCAGACGACATCGGAACTTTTCTTGTGTGAACTTTAAGAATCTTCTCTCTACCAATTATATCTGGGTTAGGAACAACAACTTGCCTATCAAATCTTCCTGGCCTTAATAGGGCCGGATCTAAAACATCAGGCCTATTTGTTGCTGCTATCAAAATAATTCCTTCATTTGTTTCAAAGCCATCCATTTCTACAAGAAGTTGATTAAGCGTTTGCTCACGTTCATCGTTACCACCGCCTAGACCAGCTCCTCTGTGACGCCCAACAGCATCAATTTCATCAATAAATATAATACAAGGGGCATTTTTCTTGGCCTGATCAAACATATCTCTAACTCTGCTTGCACCAACACCAACAAACATTTCAACAAAATCGGATCCTGATATAGTGAAAAATGGAACATTCGCTTCACCAGCAATTGCTCTTGCTAAAAGTGTTTTACCTGTTCCTGGAGGACCAACCAACAGAGCTCCTTTTGGTATTTTTCCACCTAATCTTTGAAATTTTGATGGATCCTTCAAAAATTCAACGATTTCCTGTAAGTCATCCTTTGCCTCTTCTACACCAGCAACATCATCAAAAGTAACAATACCATTTTTTTCATTTAAAAGTTTTGCTTTAGATTTACCAAAACCCATAGCTTTGCCACCACCACCTTGCATTTGTCTCATAAAGAAAATCCAAACGGCTATTAAAAGAAGCATAGGGAACCAAGAAATCAAAACTCCTAATAATGTAGGACCACCCTCTTTACTTGGCTTTGCATTAATTACCACACCTTTATCATATAATCTTTGAATTAAAGTTGGATCAGAAGGCGCAAATGTATTAAAACCTCTTCCATCAGCAAAATGGCCTGATATTGAATCTCCAGAAATCTCTACATCTGTAACATTACCATTATCAACTTCAGCAAGCAGTTGTGAAAAGCTAATCTCTGATTGCACAGGGCCCGTAATAGGTCCTTGAACTAAATTGTAAAGTCCCAATAAAGAAAAAGCTAAAATTGCCCAAACTAAGAAATTTTTAAAGTTACCATTATTCAAAATACACCTGCCTATAGAAATAATACTTATATATATGTATAAATAAGTACTTTTTTTTGAATTACTAGATCATATATCCAATTTTTTTAATTTCAATATTTACACTATCACTATTAGAATAATTAAAAATAGGGGCGGAAATAAGGCGTTTTTTCTCCCATACAGCTGGAGAACTATAAATTGCCGCAATTGGCGCCTCTTTTTTAGCCTTATTTAGATCAATTTTCTTGGATTTTAAAATTTTTACTCCCTCAGGACCTAAATAGGAAATTTTACCATTAATTTTTATATTTGATTTAATAAGAAACCTATTATCCCAGCATTTAAACTCTGATGTTGAAATTGTAACAGGCTTAATATTTGATAATTTATTAACTTCTTTATAAAGAAGGATAGCATTTTTATTTTTTTTAAATAAAGTTCCGCCAAGAGTTTTAGAATCAATTTTACGATTATTTTTAATCCACTTAAGTATGTTAATCATCTTTACATCTTTTGGAGAATACAACTTCTCGGGCGCAAAAAAACTAATACAATTTTTAATAACTCTCATTTGAATTTCTTTTGGTGAATTGTCAAAAAATTCTTTTCTTATACTTACATAAATATTTTCATGGACTTCAATATATTTTGAAACATAATCATCAGTAATAAAATCTAAATCTTCATTTATAGACTTTAATTTATTGATCGATTTTAAAAATAATTTTTTATCAAATCCATTTTCATAAAAATTACCCAGTGCATTCCTAATTTTAATTCTATCAAAAGCAAAATTTGAATTAGATACATCCTCAACCCATTTAATTTTTTGTTTTTTAGCAAAAATTAATAGGTCTGACTTAGGTATTTCAATTAATGGTCTTATTAGATTAATTCCATCAATTTTATAAAAATTTGAAAAGGATGTTAAACCTTTAATCCCCGAACCTCTGAACATTCTAAAGATAAAATTCTCAATTTGATCATCGAGATGGTGAGCAACAAATAAATCAGAAATATTGTTTTTTTTACAATACTCAAAAATCATTTCATATCTCTTCTTTCTAGCGGTTTCTTGAATTTTTGTAGTTGGTTTTTTTCCTTTCCAAATTAGAATTTGACTTCTAAGTCCAATTTTCTTGGCCTCTTCTTTTACAAAAAGAGCTTCTTCTTTTGAGTCTTTTCTTAGACCATGATCAACAACTACAATATGAATATTTTTGGTATTAATTTTATTTGATAACTTAGCTAAATTCATTAAAACCATTGAGTCTAATCCACCAGATACTGCGATAGCAATTTTTGAGGACATTAGATATTTGTCAAAAACATTTGTTAACTTATGGGCCATATTAGTCTCAATTATTATTCACTGAGATATTCTTCAATCTTCAATTTTATATTCTCAGGAAATCTCTTTGGCTTTGCTTTCTGATCCAAAAGAGCAAATTCTATATTAGCAGAAAAAACTATTTTCTCATCCTTAAATATATCTTGATCAATTTTAAGCCTTGGACCGTTAATGCTTTTGAATTTAGATCTTACTTCTAATAAATCATCTATTTTTGCTGTCCCTAAAAATTTTGAATTCATTTTATAAACAACAAAATAAACAGGGTCATCGGACTCGATTAGCATAGAGTGGTTAACATTGAGCAATCTTAAGAAATTAGTTCTAGCTCTTTCGGCAAATTTTAAATAGTTGGCATGATATACTATGCCAGTAAAATCTGTATCCTCATAATATACCCTAACTTTGAAATGGTGAGTTCGATTATTAATTAAGCCTGATAAATCAGATGACATTATCTTATCTTTTTGAGTTTCATATCGGAGTTATTCCAGTGCATCTACTTCTAATTTTTTCAATATTATATTCATTCCAAAATTGTTCGTGTGATGTAAAGCACCAATTACGGTAATAATTTAAAAACTGTTTTACTCTAAATTTTTCTTTTTTTTCATAACAGACATACTCGCCAATATTATTAAACTTCATGAAGATTAAATTCATATCATCCTGATTTGAAGTATCAATAGTTTCATCTATCCATGAATCTAATACTTTTGACTCATTGAAAAGCTGATGAAACTTGAAGTCTTTATAAAATTTACATTCACAATTGAAAAATTTCCAATCATCTGGGGGAATTATATCTCCCTTGAAAGCCATAACTTGACCTTCTGACATATCAAGTCTTCTGTCGTAATTTTTACCTCCTAAAAAAGCTCCAGAGGTTGGGACTCTTATAAATTTTTGATCAAATATATCAGTTAGAAATTTAGCCTTGGCATTTTCATAAGATTTGCCTTTAACTTTCTGAGGTGAAGCCATAATTTTCTACTAATTTATAATTTATCTAACAAATCCTCAGATATATCAAAATTAGAAAAAACTTCCTGCACATCATCATGATCATCTAGAGAATTAACCATATTTATTATCTTATGAGCTGATTCTTCATCAACATTAACAACATTTATCGGTTTCCAGCTGAGTTGTGCTGCCAAATCTTCTTGAATTTTTGACTCTAATAGATTTGCTGTTTGATGAAGTTCTTCAGTTGAACAAGAAATTTCATAAAAATCATCACTTAAATCACAATCCTCTGCTCCACATTCTATAGCAAGATCAAATATCTCCTCGAAACCCATAACGCTTATTGGAACATTAATTTTTCCATAATGATTAAACATAAAACTTACAGAACCATTTTCGCCAAGGTTCCCTCCACACTTAGAAAAAATAGCTCTAATATCACCAGCAGTTCTATTTCTATTATCCGTTAATGTTTCAACAATGATACCTACTCCAGAAGGTCCGAAACCCTCATACCTGACTTCTTCATAGGTTTCAGAATTCTCATCACTACTCTTTTTTACTGCCCTTTCAATATTATCTTTAGGCATATTTTGAGATCTAGCTAAGGAAATAGCGGAACGCAGTCTGGGATTTGATGCTGGGTCAGGCATACCTAATTTTGCTGCTACTGTTATTTCTTTTGAAATTTTCGCAAATAGTTTTGCTCTTTTTTTATCTTGAGCTCCTTTGCGGTATTGAATATTTTTAAATTTGGAATGACCAGCCATTTTATGTACTCGAAAGAACTCCACCTACTCTTAAAGGTTCTATTTTACTGCATAAACCTAATTCACTTGTTTCTATAATTACTCCGCAAATTGTAGTATCACCCTGAGCAGGACTAAACCTATTGCCTGGAGTTTTTTCTACAAACCTTCTCACTGGTTCTGTTTTTTCCATTCCAATTACAGAGTCGTAATCACCACACATTCCTGCATCAGTTTGATAACCAGTCCCAAATGTTAAAATTTGATGATCAGCCGTGGGTATATGTGTATGGGTTCCAACTACCAAACTTGCTCTACCATCACAAAAATGACCCAATGCAACTTTCTCTGATGTAGCTTCTGCATGTATATCAATTACAATAGCATCTATATCTTTACCTAATTCATTTTCTGTTAATATTTCATCGATAATTTTAAAAGGATCATCAAGTGGGTCCATAAATAATCTTCCCATAACATTAATTACCAGAATTTTTCCTTTACTAGTTTCAAAAATATTAAAACCTGATCCAGGAGTATGTTTAGGAAAATTTACGGGTCTCAATAACCTATTTTCATCAGCTATAAAATCTAAAATTTCTCTTTGGTCCCATAAATGGTTACCTGTTGTTATGCAATCGACACCTGATAGAAATAAATCATTACAAATATCTTCAGTAATACCAAATCCACCAGCTGAATTTTCTCCATTAACTATTGCAAAATCTATTGAATAGTTATTCTTGATACTGGGTAATTCTTCAACAACTTTTTCTCTAGCTGCCCTTCCAACAATATCTCCAAGAAACAATATTCTCAATTTATTAACCTCATTTAAAAAATAAAATGTCTTTTTCAGTCGCGACTGCATCAAGTTTTTGATCAAATTCGCCAATGGGTATAACCCTTTTATTTAGTTGGCCAGAAAAAGCAAGTCCAATTTTTTTACTTTTGGGAAAACTAGGCAATGATCTATCATATATTCCTGAACCAAAACCAATTCTAGATCCTGTTTTATCAAAAGAAATGAGAGGAATAATAATAATATCTGGAATAACTATAATTCGTTTTTTTGGTACAGGTATTTTAAATAACCCGTCTTCTAATACCTCTGATTTGTTCCATATTCTAAACTCTATTTTTTTATCCTCTTTTACAAAAGGTAAAGCAGTAATAATTGAATTATAATTAAATTTTTCTAAAATTTCTAAGCAATCAATTTCTGAGCCAATTGGAAAATAACCAGCAACAGAATCATAATTGAAATTATTTGCTAATTTGAAGACATTTGAAATTAATTGTTTTTTATTTTCTCTTGTGAAATTTTTTTTAAGTTCTTCTCTTTTGTTGAGAAATTTATCTCTAATTTCTTTTTTTTGGGCATGAAGATCCATTTGAAGTAAGAAAATTAATTAATCAATTTCATCAAACTTTTCAGCAATTTTTTTGATATTATTCATTGCTTTATCTAAGCCTGAAGCTTTAAGTAAATTTTTATTATCTTCTTCAGCTAAAATTCCTGCTAACAAAAATAGTCTTTCATGATCAAGATCATTAAGTCTTTCAGATAGTTTTGACACACGTTCTGAAAAAATCTTTGCTAACTCCAATACCTCTTCCTCTTTGCCATCTTCACAAGCAATTAAGAATTCTCGGTTCTTTATATCTACTGTTACATTACTCATTTCGTTAATTAAATCTTCCATTTTTGATTTTTGCGATCAAATTATCGATATTTTTCTTAGCTTGCTTAATAGATGATTCGCTCTTTTCTAACTTATTTGTAAGTTCGCCAATTTTTTGAATAGCTGAATTTAAATCTTGATTAGTTTTTTGATATTTTTTTATCAAATCCAATGATTTTTTTTCAATAATTGAAATGTAATCATTCATTTCTTTCAGTCTGTTATCCATAATAATTTAATCATACATTTAATCTATGATTCAGCAACAAATAATAATTAAAATGAATCAATTGATTCAGATTGACGTTTAATTCAACTTTGTTCTAATTAATTTATTAAAATTAAGTCTTAAAATTGAACAATAAAGATAAAACAAATCCTGCCAATGAAGTTAGCTACAGCGATATGGCTAATGCAATAAGATTTCTTGCAGTTGATGCTGTTGAAAAAGCTAATTGTGGTCATCCCGGCATGCCAATGGGCGCTGCAGATTTTACAACAGTCTTGTATTCAAAATTTTTAAAAATTGATCCTCAAAAACCTGATTGGCCAGACAGAGATAGAATAGTATTATCCGCAGGGCATGGTTCAATGCTTTTATATGCTGTTAACCATTTAATTGGTTATCAAGATATGACAATTGAGGAAATTAAAAACTTTAGGCAACTTGGATCAAAAACACCTGGTCATCCAGAATATGGTCATACACTTGGAGTAGAAACTACCACTGGCCCGCTTGGTCAAGGGATATCAACTGCAGTTGGTATGGCTATTGCAGAAAAAATTCAAAATGCAAAATATGGTGACGAATTAGTTGACCACAAAACATATGTCATAGCTTCTGATGGAGATCTAATGGAAGGAATTAGTCAAGAGGCAATAAGTCTTGCGGGTCATCTAAAGCTATCTAAATTAATTGTTTTATTTGACGACAACAATATTTCTATTGATGGATCCATAGATTTATCAGACTCAACTGATCAACTTATGCGATTTGAAGCCTCTGGGTGGGATGTAAATAGAGTTGATGGACATAATCATGAAGATATTGAATTAGCAATTGAAGGGGCAATAAATTCAAATAAACCTTCCTTGATTGCATGTAAAACTAGAATAGGTTTTGGTTCACCCTCAAAAGAAGGAAAATCTTCATCACATGGAGCACCACTTGGTGCAGAAGATATTTCAGAGATGAAAAAAAACCTTAATTGGGACTATAAAGAATTTGAAACCCCTACTGATGTAAAAGATGCTTGGAGACTTATAGGATTAAAAAATTCTTCAAAAAGAGAGGAATGGGAAACTAGGGTTTCTGAAAGTAAAGACAAAGGTACAGAATTATTAAATGATATTAATGGAGAAATTTCTGATGAACTTGATAAAGCAATCAATGAAATCAAAAAAACATTCTCAGAGGAAAAACCCAATTGGGCAACCAGAAAGTCTTCACAAGAGGTGCTAGAAACTATCAATAAAGTATTAACAAATACTATCGGTGGTTCAGCTGATCTTACAGGATCTAATAATACAAAAACGAATAATATTGAAGTCATCTCCAGTGATAATTTCGAAGGAAGGTTTATTCATTACGGTATTAGAGAGCATGGAATGGCAGCTGCAATGAATGGTATTGCCTTGCATAAGGGTTTGATACCATATTCGGGAACATTTCTAGTATTCTCTGATTATTGCCGTCCTTCTATTAGATTGGCTGCTCTGATGGATATCAATGTCATTCATGTTATGACTCATGACTCTATAGGTCTTGGTGAAGATGGTCCAACACATCAACCTGTTGAACATCTTCCAAGTTTGAGGGCCATACCAAACCTAAATGTATTTAGACCGGCAGATACCACTGAAACTGCAGAATGTTGGTCTCTGGCAATTCAAAGTAAGGGTCCAAGTATTATTGCTCTTAGTAGGCAGGGATGTCCTCACTTAAGAAATGAATTTGATGAAAAAAATAAATCCTCATTAGGTGCTTATGAGATTAAAAGTTCAGAAGGTGATCCTCAAGTCAATCTAATTGCTACAGGATCCGAGGTTTCTTTAGCTCTTGATGTTCATGAAGAATTAAAAAATAGCGGAATTAATTCTCGAGTTGTTTCAGCGCCTTCTTTTGAACTTTTCGATAAGCAGGATAAAAATTACATTAATCAAACTCTTGGACAAACTGGTTTAAGAGTAGGGATTGAAGCTTCTACTGGTCTTGGCTGGCAAAATTACCTTGGAGAAAAAGGTTTGTTTATTGGTATGCAAGGATTTGGAGCAAGCGCTCCAGCCAATGAATTATATAAAAACTTTGGTATTGATAAAGATAATATAATTAATAAAATTAAAGAAAAACTATAAGGGGATAAAATGGCTACAAAAGTTGCAATTAACGGATTTGGAAGAATTGGAAGATTAGCTTTGAGGGCAATAATTGAATCTGGAAGAAGAGACTTGGATGTAGTTGCAATTAATGATCTTGGATCAGCAAAATTTAATGCTCACCTTCTGCAATATGATTCTGTTCATGGAACTCTATCAAAAAAAGTAACTGGAAGAAAATCTTCAATTGGTATTGGCAATAAATCTATTAAAATTTTTTCTGAAAGAAATCCAGAAGATTTACCTTGGGGTGATTTAGGTGTTGACGTCGTTATGGAGTGCACTGGTATTTTTACTTCAAAAGAAAAAGCAAAACTTCATTTAAATGCGGGAGCTAAAAGAGTTTTAATAAGCGCTCCTGCTACAAACGCGGATATAACTGTTGTATATGGTGTAAACCATAAAAAAATAAGAAAAAGTCATAAGATAATATCTAATGCATCTTGTACTACAAATTGCCTTGCTCCCGTTGCAAAAGTCCTAAATAAAATATGTGGTATAAATCAAGGTTACATGACTACGGTTCATGCTTTCACTGGCGATCAAAGTATATTAGATACTCTTCACTCAGATGAAAGAAGAGCAAGGGCATCTTCAGTATCTATGATACCTTCATCAACAGGCGCCGCAAAAGCTGTAGGATTAGTTTTACCTGAATTACAAGGTAGATTAGACGGTACAGCTGTAAGAGTTCCAACTCCAAATGTCTCGATGATTGACCTTGTTTTTAATTCTAAGAAAAAAATAGACGCTGAAACAATAAATAACGCTATGATTAAAGCCTCTAAAGGAGAATTAAAAGGAGTCCTTGGTGTTGAAGATAAGCCATTAGTTTCAATTGATTATAATCACAATCCATTAAGTTCTATTTTTGATCTTACACAAACACAAGTTATTAAGGGAAGATTGGGTAGAGTATTAAGTTGGTATGACAATGAGTGGGGATTTGCGAATCGAATGGGTGATACAGCATCTCTTATTGGAAAACTTATCAAATCATAATGATAAAAATTAAAAATCTTGATGATCTTTTAGAAAACAATCTAAAAGGTAAAACTGTTTATTTGAGAGCTGATCTTAATTTACCTACTATCAATGGCAAAGTTACAGATACGACGAGAATAAAAAGTATTCTTCCTACTATTAGAGAATTAAAAAAAAATAAATGCAAGATTGTTATCTTGTCTCACTTTGGAAGACCTAAAGGTTCATATAATAAAAAAATGAGTCTCAAACATATAATTCCTAAAGTTGAAAAAGTAACTCGAAGTAAAATTTATTTCTCAAAGGATCATAGCGGAATAAATTTTGAAAAATTAATTAAAAAAATTCCTGATGGAAGTGTTGTTGTAATGGAAAATACAAGGTTTCATAAGGGAGAGGAAAAGAACTTTAAATACTTTGCAAAAGACTTAGCTAAAAATTGTGATTTTTTTGTAAATGATGCTTTTTCTGTTGCGCATAGAAGCCATGCATCTGTTACAGGATTAACAAATTATGTTCCGTCTTTTAGTGGGCGTTCTTTAGAAAAAGAAGTTATAACGGTCAGCAAATTCTTATCCTCAAAAAATAAAAAAAAATTAGCTATCATTGGTGGTGCCAAAATCTCAACGAAAATTAATTTAATCAATAACCTTTTAAAAAATGTAAACGCAATTGTTATTGGAGGAGCAATGGCAAATACATTTCTGCTAGCTCAAGGAAAAAAAATAGGAAAATCATTAAGTGAAAAAACGATGATTAAAACGGCAAAAAAAATTATGTCTAATGCTTCAAGAAAAAAATGCAAAATTATTTTACCAGTTGATGCAGTTGTCGCCAGCAACTTAAAAAAAGGTGGAAAGTTTTCCGAGTATAATATTGATAATATTCCTGATGATGGATTAATCTTAGATATCGGAAAAAATAGTATATCCATAATAGATGATGAAATTTCAAAAACAAAAGAGGTATTGTGGTGTGGTCCTCTTGGATTATTCGAACAAAGTCCTTTTCATGTAGGAACTGCTTCAGTAGCAAAAACCCTGTCAAAGATGACAAAAAATGGTAAAATTGTATCTGTTGCTGGTGGTGGCGATACAGTGGCTGCCATAAGTCAATCAAACTATGTTAATGATTTTACATATATATCAACTGCTGGAGGAGCTTTTTTGGAAATGATAGCTGGTCAAAAACTACCTGGTATTGAAGTGTTAAAAAAATAAATGAGGAAAAAATGAGTAACTTAGAAAATATAGCAAAACAAATGGTAACACCTGGTAAAGGTATATTAGCTGCTGACGAGAGCTCCGGAACAATAAAAAAGAGATTTGATACCATTAATGTTGAGTCAACTGAAGAAAACAGAAGAGATTATAGAGAAATACTTTTTCAAACCAAGAATGCAATGGAAAATTATATTTCTGGAGTAATTCTATTTGATGAAACAATTAGGCAAAAAAGTAAAAACGGTCCAACTCTTGTTGAAGTTATCTCTAACGCAGGATCTTTGCCTGGCATCAAAGTAGATACAGGAGCAAAAGATTTAGCTTTTAATTCAAATGAAAAAGTAACAGAAGGATTAGATGGTCTAAGGGAAAGACTTATTGAATATTACAATTTAGGTGCTAAGTTCGCAAAATGGAGAGCTGTAATAACAATTGAAAGTTCAATTCCAAGTGATTTATGTATCAATGCGAATGCACACGCTTTAGCAAGATATGCAGCTCTGTGCCAAGAAAACGAAATAGTTCCAATTGTTGAACCTGAAGTTTTAATGGATGGTGCGCATACTATTGATAGGTGTTATGAAGTTACAAAAAGAACTCTTGAGGTTGTTTTCAGCGAATTAGTTGCTCATGGTGTAAATTTAAAAGGAATTTGCCTTAAACCAAATATGGTAATTGATGGAACATTAGTAACCGATAAATCATCTCCAAAGACTATAGCTGAAAAAACAATTTCATGTTTTAAGGAAGTTGTTCCCGAGGATGTTCCTGGAATTGTATTTTTATCTGGAGGTCAAAGTGAGATCGAAGCTACTGAAAATTTAGATCAAATGAATAAAATAGGTAATTTACCATGGAACTTAAGTTTTTCATATGGTAGAGCCCTACAAGCTTCTGCCTTACAAGCCTGGTCGGGTAAAGTGGAGAATGAAGAAACCGCCTCAATGGCCTTTAATCATAGAGCTGAAATGAATTCACTGGCAACATTAGGTAAATGGGATGCGGGATTAGAAAAGTAGGATTATTATGAAAATTAACGGCAATGAAATAAGGCCTGGAAATGTTATTATGCATAAAGGTAGCATTTGGGTGGCTGTTAAAATTTCACATGTAAAGCCCGGTAAAGGCGGTGCTTTTGCTCAAGTTGAACTTAAAAAAGCAACTGATGGGACTAAATTAAATGAAAGATTTCGTTCTTCAGAAACAGTTGAAAGATTAAGATTAGAATCTAAAAAATATCAATTTCTTTATTTAGATGATAATCAAGCTCACTTTATGGATCAAGAAACATATGAACAGATTCAAATTTCATTAAATAAATTAGAAGACAAAACTGCTTTTCTTCAAGAAGGGATTGAACTTGAAATTGAAAGTTACGAGAGTGACCCAATAAATATTATTTTTCCGGAAAATGTTACTCTTGAGGTTTTAGAAACAGAACCAACTGTTAAAGGACAAACTGCTGCCTCATCATACAAGCCTGCAAAATTAGAGAATGACTTAAGGGTGATGGTTCCACCTTTTATTCAAGTTGGTGAAAAGATAATTATAAATACCAATGATCTATCTTATGTAAAAAGATCAGAATAATGCCCTCCGCCCTCCTCAATGTAATGATAAATGCTGCTAAAAAAGCTTCTATAAAAATTAGAAGAGATTTTAACGAACTTGAAAACCTTCAAGTTAGCACAAAAGGTCCTGGCGATTTTGTAACATCTGCAGACATCAGAACACAAAAAATTATAATTGATGAATTAACAAAGGCGAAACCTGATTGGTCATTTTTGGCTGAAGAAAAAACAAATCAAAAAACAGATGAATATAAAAACAGATTTATTATTGATCCAATAGATGGAACAACAAATTTTATGCATGGAAACCCTAATTTTGCAATTTCGATAGCAGCAGAAGTTGATAATAAACTTGAAGCTGGAATAGTATACTGTCCAATTTTTGATGAATTATTCTTTGCAGAAAGGGGTAAAGGAGCATTTTTAAATGATAGAAGGTTAAGGGTAGCTAAAAGGAATAAGCTATCTGACTCAGTTGTAGTAACAGGAATTCCTCATATTGGAAGAGGTAATAAAGAGCAATTTATAGAAGAAATTGATCAAATTATTTCTGAGGTAGCTGGAATAAGGAGATCTGGATCTGCAGCTCTTGATTTAGCTTGGGTTGCCGCAGGAAGATATGATGCTTATTGGGAATATGGATTATCTTTATGGGATATTGCTGCAGGAATAATAATCATAAGAGAAGCAGGTGGAGTTGTTACAGGTTTAGATGGAAGTGAAGATGACTTATATACCGGCAATGTTATTGCGGGTAATGATAATATTCATGAAAGTTTATTAAAAAAGATAAAAAATATCTACTTGCAAGATAGTTAGAGTTACAATATAAATTCTCCACTTAGGAAATAATAATGAAAAAAGATACGCATCCAGATTATCATAAGATTACTGTTGAAATGACAGACGGTACTACTTTTGAGACTCGTTCAACATGGGGAAATGAAGGAGATACTCTAAAGTTAGATATTGATCCATCTTCACATCCTGCATGGATTGGTGGAGGTGTTAAAATCCTTGATAGAGATGGTAGAGTAGGTAAATTCAATAAGAAATTTGAAGGTTTCCTTGGAGAAACATCCAAAAAAACTCAAGCATCAGAACCTGCTAAAGAAGCTCCTGCTGAAGAAGCTCCTGCTGAAGAAGCTGCTGCTGAAGAGGCTCCTGCTGAAGAGGCTCCTGCTGAAGAAGCTGCTGCTGAAGAAGCTGCTGCTGAAGACAATAAAAATAGTTAGTTTGAATTATTTAAAGATACTTTCTGCTTTATCCTGAGATATCTTTTTTTCCTCAATTTTTTTAGAATACTTATCAATAATTTTTTCCAAATTAGATATATTGTCTTCAAGTTCATTAATTGAAAGACTACTAATGTCCTCAATCATTAATTCATCAATTAATGAAACCTTTTTTTTAACCTCATCATCCATTATTATTCTCTTATAAAACCCTTTAAAATATAAATTAATTTTAAATGAGAAGATATTCTTAAGTTATAGAACTTTTACAATTTATGATTTATCGTATATAGACTATTTTTAAATTTAAATATTATTCAGGAGAAAAATATGCCTCAACCATTAATGCCAAAAGCTACTGCGGTATGGTTATTGGATAATACTGTTCTAACATTTGAACAAATTGCTGACTTTTGTAATCTTCACTTATTAGAAGTAAAAGGTATTGCCGATGGTGATGTTGCTAAAGGAATTAGAGGTGCTGACCCTATTGCTGCGGGTCAATTAACACGAGCTGAAATTGAAAGTTGTCAGGAAGACCCTGAAAAAAAATTACACGGAATTGAAAAAAAAGAAGATCTTCCAAAAGCCGAGAGAAGAGTAGGAAAAAAATACACACCTTTATCGAAAAGACAAGATCGTCCAGACGCAATTTTTTGGCTTGTAAGGAACCATCCTGAACTTCTTGACGCTCAAATATCGCGATTAATTGGAACAACCAAAAATACAATTCAATCAATTAGAGATAGAACTCATTGGAATTCCGCTTACTTAAACCCTGTTGATCCTGTATCAATTGGTATATGTACACAAATAGATTTAGATAAAGAGGTACAAAAAGCTTCTAAAAGAATTGAAAATAGAAAAAAGAAGGAAGAAAAAGAAAAATTAGAGTCTACAACTCTCTCTGAAATAGATGAAACTAATGAGTTAGCAGAGGCTTTAGATACGAATAATGAAGAAAAATCTAACGAGTTAGATGAAGCTGAGAACAAAGAAACTGAACTTGATTTAAATAAAGATGAGCCAACTATATCTGAAGAAAATAAAGAATATGATAGTGATAGTGTTTTCGCCAAGCTTCAAGAACTTAAAAAAGACTAATAAAAATATAGGTTGATATTGACCGCTAAATCAAAACAAAAAAAACTAATCTCAATTGTTATGGGCAGCCAATCAGACTGGTCTACTATGAAAAATGCTGCAAATTTTCTAGAAGAACAAAATATTCCTTTTGAAAAGAAAGTCGTTTCTGCGCATAGAACACCTGAAAGGCTTTATAAGTATGCCAGAAAAGCTCAAAGTAGAGGAATTAAAGTTATTATTGCTGGGGCTGGAGGAGCTGCTCATCTGCCTGGTATGATAGCCTCTTTAACCTCTTTACCTGTTTTAGGTGTTCCTATTGAAAGCAAGACACTAAAAGGTATTGATAGTTTATTATCCATAGCTCAAATGCCTGCAGGTGTTCCAGTAGGAACATTAGCAATTGGAGAACCAGGAGCAAAAAATGCAGCAATTCTTGCGCTTTCAATTATTTCATTAAGTAATAAATCTTATCTTAATAAATTAGAAAAATGGAAAAAAAATCTAACAGATAATGTTCCATTAAATCCAAATGAATAAAAATATCTCTGTTGGAATTCTAGGAGGTGGACAGCTCGGAATGATGCTTTGTCAAGCTTCTAGCAATATAAACATTAAGACACATATATATTGCCCAGATAGAGATTCACCTGCACAACTTTATTCTGATGATTTTACTTGTATGGACTATTTAAATGAAAAAGAAATTATCAAATTTAGTAACTCTGTCGATATAATTACTTATGAATTTGAAAATATACCAAAAGAAACCCTAGAATTAATTGACTCCAAAAAACTCAGACCAGGTATAAAAAGCCTAGAACAAACTCAAGATAGGCTTACAGAGAGAAAACTTCTTCAAAAACTTGATATTCCTTGTGCTCCATATGTTGAATTAAGAAATGAAGAAGATTTTAAATATTCAATCTCAACTTTTGGAGAGTCAATTATTAAAACTAGAAGATTTGGATATGATGGAAAAGGACAGATTGGTATCAATGGAAACACCAAACTTAATAACGATATTTCAGCATTATTTAATGAAGCAATAATAGAGAAAAAAATACCTTTTGAATTTGAGTTCTCACAAGTTAGTTGTAGAGATATTTATGGCAATATATCCAATTTCCCTCTAACTAGAAATATACATGAAAATCATATTCTTAAACATTCATATGCTCCATTAAAGCTTAATGATGACCTTGAAACTTATGCCAAAGAAATTACAAAAAAAATATTATCTGATCTTGACCATATAGGAGTTTTGACTGTGGAATTTTTTAAAACAGAAGAGAATATTATTGTTAATGAAATAGCTCCGAGAGTTCATAATTCTGGACATTGGACTATTGAAGGTTGTTCAGATAGTCAATTCCAAATTCATATGCAGGCTGTGTCAGGAATTAAAATCAAGCAACCTGAATTATTATATGAATGTCATATGGAGAACCTAATTGGTAATGAGATAAATGAATGGATAAATAAAAAATCAGATAATGAAGTTAATGTTCACCTTTATAACAAAAAAGAGGTTAAAAGTGGTAGGAAAATGGGGCATCTGACCTACATAAAGGATATTATTGAGCAGTAAATGATTGATTTATAAAATATTCGACAAAACTGGACATTTTCAAAAACATTTGATATCACATAGCCAATCTTTTAGAAGGTAAAAAATATGGAAGTTTCTGTAAGAGACAACAATGTAGAACAAGCAATCCGTGTATTGAAAAAGAAAATGCAGCGTGAAGGTGTGTTCCGTGAAGTCAAACTTCGTAATAGCTATGAAAAACCTTCAGAAAAAAAAGCTAGAGAAAAATCAGAAGCCATAAGACGTGCTCGTAAATTATCAAGAAAGAGAGCAATGAGAGAAGGTCTTATTCCAATGAAAAAGCAGTCTTCTTTTAGAGATTTTTAATCAATTAAAGATTAATAGATATATCCTCTACCATTTTCTTCGCATCAGCTAAAAGCATCATTGTGTTATCACGGTAAAATAACTCATTATCTATACCTGCGTAACCTATACCTAGACTTCTTTTTACAAAAAGTACTGTTTTCGCATTTTCTACTTCTAGAATTGGCATACCGTAGATTGGGCTTTGCGTATCATTTTTCGCTGCAGGATTAGTTACATCATTTGCCCCAATCACAAAAGCTACATCAGCTTGTGAAAAACTAGAATTTATTTCGCTTAATTCAAATATTTCTTCATAAGGTACATCTGCTTCAGCAAGCAAAACATTCATATGCCCAGGCATTCTTCCAGCTACAGGATGAATTGCGTAAGATACTTTAATACCCATTGCTTTAAGTTTATCAGACATTTCTTTAAGTGCATTTTGAGCTCTTGCAACAGCCATACCATAGCCAGGTATGATAATTACTGAACTTGCATTTTTCAGAATAAACGCTGCATCATCAGAAGAACCAATTTTTACTGGTCTATTTTCATTTGACTGTGTTGAAGAGGCTTCATCTCCAAAACCTCCCATTATAACTGAGAAAAATGAACGATTCATTGCAGCACACATAATGTAAGATAAAATTGCTCCAGATGAACCTACTAAGGCTCCAGTAATCACTAAAGCCATATTACCAAGAGTAAAACCAATAATAGCTGCAGCAAATCCTGAGTAAGAATTTAGCATGGAAATGACAACTGGCATATCAGCTCCACCAATTGGAATTATAAGCAATAAACCTAATGATAAAGATAAAATTGTCACTACGAGGAAAAACAATGAGTGTGACGCAGAGCTATCAATAACCATTGATACAGATAATCCTAAAATAGTTATAAAAATGAGAATATTTATAAGATGTCTAAAAGGCAAAATTATTGGTGCTCCAGTCATTAAACCTTGAAGTTTTAAGAAAGCGATGACGGATCCAGAAAAAGTTATAGCACCAACTAAAATGCCCAACAACATTTGAATAATGCTAGATGTGTTGATAATGCCATCAACAAGTAAACCAAATGAACCTGGTGATAAAAAGGCTGCCCAAGCAACTAGGACTGCAGACATACCGCCCATTGAATTAAGGGCAGCTACCATTTGAGGCATATCTGTCATAGCAACTTTTTTGGATAAGTATGTACCTATTAAACCACCGATTGATATTC
>LUMG01000033.1_pt1 | contig 45112 bp, 55 predicted proteins | sample 729691 | NCBI WGS metagenome assembly LUMG01 (sample SAMN03860269, study PRJNA289734) | marine metagenome | biome: seawater column; feature: ocean; material: water; isolation source: Red Sea water column Station 34 - depth 50m | place: Saudi Arabia: Red Sea | collected 2011-10-15 | depth 50 m
TCATTATCCTTATATTTATTAAGAATTTCTTTCTTTAAAGCAGAGTTATCAACTCTTAAATTAAGTTGCGATAAATAATCGATGCCTTTTTTTTGATCTTCAATAAAGAAAATCTCAAAATCATCTCCTTTAATACACTGTTCATCATCATTATTAGTTAAAGATAAATTAAGAAATGAACTCCATCTTTTTGCTAAACTACCAGGATTAATACAGTTCATGGTAATTGATTTAATAGAACATTTATTATTCTTATTTGATCTCCAAGAATCTCCACCCCACTGCCAATATGAATCTTTATTTTTCCAATTAGTGTTATTCATTGAATCAACTGAAATTATTAATCCGCCTATATCTTTAGGGTGGTAGTGGGTTGCTTTAACGCCGTTATTTAAATCTGAACTCCAAATATCTCTTATTTTTAAATCAACCGCCTTCTTCCTGTAGGTATCTGCATCTTCACACTCAAAAATTAACATATATCCAGCATCACCATTCATTCTTGTTAAAAATCTTTCAGCAGTGGTATTTGGTTTAAAAGGTGAAACAACTTCTAAAAAATTACCATCAACTTCTAATAAACCATTTTTTAATCCAAAATAGCTAACACCCTCATCTCTAAAACAAACATCAGAACCAGTTATAAAAGAAAAACTACGCAATGCATTCTCAAGATCATTTGAAACAAAACAAATTTGGCGTAATCTCAATTTATTTCCTTTTAGAGTTTGGAGAGAATTCTATATGAAGCTCCTTAAGGGATCTTAAAAGGTAATGAGGATGGTATTTAAAATCATTTTTTCCTTCAGAAAACCACATTTCATCAAATGAATCTATTGCAGCCCTAAAGCCCCAATACAATTCTCTTCTAGCTAAAGGTGCGCCTAAACAATGATGTGTGCCAGATCCAAAAGCCATATGGGCACCAGCTTTCTTTCTTTCAAGATTAATTTCTTCAGGGTTTTCAAAGATATTTTCATCTCTGTTTGCTGCTGCATATCTCACATTTATTATAGAGCCAGCTGGTATTTTAACACCATTTAATTCTACTTCTTTATGAGTGTTTCTCATTAAACTTTGTACAGGCGACTCAAGTCTTAATACCTCCTCAACAAAAACTTTTAAATATTTATCGGGATCATCTTTTAGCATATCCCAAACATCTTTTTTTTCTATCAGAAGTTTAATTCCGGCTGATAAGGCATTCGTAGTTGTTTCACTGCCGCCTACAAAAGTATCTGCCATCATTTCTGCATGCAACTCATTGTCATTTAATGTTCTACCCCATTCCTCAATTTTAGTATTAACTAATTCACTTAAAAGGGTATCATTAGGACATTCTCTTAATTTTTCAAAAATTGGTTGGAAATAATGTTGTCCCTCTATTTCACGCTCAATTGTCTCTAATTCTTCTTCCTGGGTAAGCATCATTCCAATTCTATGAAAAAATGCGTCAGTAGATTTTTTAATTTTCCATAAATCTTCATCATTTTCTATTCCCATTTGAATTCCAATTATTTTTAAAGGAAGTGGAATAGAAAACTGTTTAACCCAATCACAATAACCATCATCTATAAAAGCGTTAATAAGTTCATAAGATAAGCTCTCTACATTAGGTTCTAATTCTTTAATCTTGCTTGGTCGAAATGCTTGATCAAAAATTGACCTCATTTCTTTATGATTTGGATCATCTCTACCTGCAAGAGTTGGTGCTGGGACCCAGCCTTTTTCTTTAAAGAGTTGGACTCCCTTTTTTACATGTTCAGAATTAATATTGCCTTCTGCTTTTTCAGGCCTACCATATGAACTCTTAAAGTTTTCTGTATCCTTAAGCACATTTCTTACATCTTCATAACGAGTAACAATAAAGAAACCTGTTTTAGGATCCTGATATACAGGGGCGTCTTCTCTTAATTTTTTATAAGCATCATAAGGGCACTGTTGAATTTCAACATCTGTTAGATCAACCTCTTCATGATTAAATTCTGGCATTTACATCTTCACCATTAGTTTTCCTTTATGGCCACCATTGAATAACATTTGAATTGATTTTGGAAATGACTCAATACCCTCTTCATAATGTGTTGGTACAATGATATCGCCGCTATCATATAATCTTGTTAATTCTTTAATAGCTTCTGGAAACTTTTCTGAAAAATGCATAACTGTGAAGCCCTCCATCCTAGAATATCTTTCTGCCAACTTAAGATAAGCGCTTGGCCCTAATATATTTTCAAAATTATTATATTGTGAAATTGCTCCACATATTGCAATTCTAGCTCCGGTATTAAGGTTATTAAGAACATCGTTAAGTATTTCTCCACCTACATTGTCAAAAAATACATCTATTTTATCCTTAGCTATACTTTCTAATTCTTCTCTAACATTTTGATTTTTATAATCAATTGCATAATCAGCTTTCAATACATCAAGTAAGAATTTTTTCTTATCTTCTCCACCAGCAATACCAATTACTTTTGCTCCTTTTGCTTTAGCTAATTGACAAACGATTATGCCAACACCGCCGGCAGCGCCAGAAACAACTACAAATTCATCTTTTTTTACTTTACCGACATCAAGTAAACCAAAATAAGCAGTTAAACCCGTAGTTAAACCAAGTAAACCAATATTCAGCTCAGGATCTGCTTTATTATTTTCTACCTTCTGATACGCTGCAGAATGCATTGTAATATGGGTTTGAGCTCCCATTGGACCACTAACAAAATCCCCTTCTTTAAATTTATCAGAATTACTAACTAGAACCTCTCCAATACCTAACGCACCTATGCCTTGCTGTATTTCTGAGGTTTCGTGATAACTGCCTTCATCAAATGTGGTTCTAATCCAAGCATCAATAGCAATTGTATCAACTCTAATAAGGAGTTCATCCTCCTTAGGTTCAATACAATCCTCATCAATTATATCAAATATATCATCTGTTATTTCATTTTCTGGTCTTTTTAATAAAACAGCTTTCTTATTTTTAGGTAAATTCGTTAATGTCATTTTAAATCCTTCTTTAGATACCGCCGTCAAGGACGCAATTCTTTTTTTCTAATATATGCCTCATATCTCTAAATGCACTTGGAGTTTTATGCAAGGGTATTGAGGGATAAAGGTGATGGATAATATGATACTCCATACCTTGAGTAAGTATTGTTCCAGTATAGGCTTTCCAACCTCTCGTATCATTATACCTTCCCATATTTTCCATCGGTTTGTGGGGTAAAAAAGATAAAGTGATTTGTAGATATGCGGTTCCTATTAATCTTGGTAACCACCAAATTGATAAAGCTATTAACCCAAAACCTGATAAAGCTAAAAAAGCTAGAAAAATCCAATGAAACCAGAAAAAAATGAAATGCTCTGTTAATGCCCTACTACTAATGTTTTTCTTATAGAATTCAGACTGAAGACCATAACCTGCATTAGGCTGTCTTTGGACAACACCGCAGATCCACAAGGAATGAAGAAAACTTCTGGACTTTGTTCCAATATCAGGATCTTTTTCAGGATCATTAGTATGTTTATGATGCAGCATATGAGTTTCTTTTAACAATTTATATCCCGTTAAAAGAGGTAAAACTGAAATGTAACCAACTAATTCATTAACCCAAAAATAAGGAGAACTTCTTTTTACTATATTTCCATGTTGAGCTTCGTGTGATGGAAGATAAGCCAAACAGCAGTTTAATGTAGCAATTATAAAAATAATCCATAAAGGTAAAATATTCATAAAAGCTAATGGCCATAATGATAACCATACAAGAAAATTACCTATTCCCCAAAACACATAAATCCAAGTATCATTAAACAGATACTTTCTCGCTATTTCTTGTTCTTCTCGAATTAAAATATCACTCATATCCATCTTCCTTTTATAGTAGCGATCAATCCCCAAAAAAAACCAATAAAAAGAGAAAGAACAATATTTGATATAAATGGTAGAGAAAAATTATATAAATTCATGATCTCAGAAAGTACTGGCGTCAAAATAAAAACTCCGAAAAATAGTGGACCACATTTATTTAAAAAAGAGATTATTTGCATAAAACATTATATCAATTTTTATATTCTTCGGTCAAATTAACGAAGAAAAGTCAATTTGTATTAATAAAATATATTATGGAAAAAATACAAATCATCTGCTAATAATCACACAAATGATCCCCGGTAGCTCAGTTGGTAGAGCAAATGACTGTTAATCATTGGGTCGCTGGTTCGAGTCCGGCCCGGGGAGCCACTTCCTTAAATTTGATTTTTTAATAAATAAATGATATTTTTGCGAAAATAAAAACAATAAGTTATTGAAATGAAAAGATTAAAATATCAGGAACAGGATTGCGAGCTAACCCTCAAAGAGGGTTTGAAAGAGTATTTAGACCACATTGGCCCAGATGCAAAACTTACTGGTGATGAAAACAATGGTCTTGATGAAGGGTATCGTAAATTTCTACTTAGCCATGACTGTCAGCATGTTATTTTTGGGATAGCGCTCTCCCTAGAAGAAGAAAGTGTCTTAGATACATATGCTATACAAGGTACAAGTGGTATTCCTTGGAAAAAAACATTTCAGTATGCCTTTTCGGGTGGTGAGTTAACGAAGCTATATAAAAAGCTATATAAAGATTATGGCGTGATGAGAATTTTTTCCTTAGTTTTTAGAGCAAGAAAACAGAAAATCATGGCATGGAAAAGGGTTAAGCTTATGACAAAGAAATGGCCTTGGGCTATTCCTGAAGACTATTTTTCTCGAACAATTAAAGATTTAAGAGATGAGTACAATATTAGAGTTCTGTCAGAGGAAGAGCTTTATTTTGAAGATCCAACCTATATGTAGTTTTTAATTAAAAATACTATTCTTTTAAATAACTCAATCCATGCCCATATTTAAAAATTGGATTTTTAGTATCATCAGGAACATCTGAAAATTGTTCATTAACCTCTTTCATAGATGATGGAATATCAAAAGGAAGTTTTCCTATTGGATTAAAATCACCGAAAATTACCTCTAATACAATTTCATCAAAAACTCCAAAAACTCCAATTAATCCATTGCTTAATTTTTCAACTTCAGTAAGAATTGCTGGTCTATTAAGATCCACTACAACAATTAATTTACTACTTAAGGAATATTTTTTTAACTTATTTAAAATTCTATCATCATAATTTAAATCATTGTTTGGAAATATGGTGCTTAGAAAATTATCAATTGGCCTATCAATGCCAGATGGTTGATTTCCATTAAAAACTGTTCTTAACTGAACAATTATATAATCAGCATCCTTGGGATTATCAGTAACTTTACAATACTTTTTAAATATATTTTTATCAAAACCATCAGCAAAAATTTTAATATTTTTTTTCAAAGGTAAGGTCGCTTTATGATCAAAAATTTCATTTTTTAATAAGACAACTGATTTTTTTTGGGCAGTTAAACCTTTTTTTATATACTCTTTTGTTCCAACTCTATCTGTAACACAATCCTCATTAACAAAAGGATTATCAAATAAACCAAGCTCAAATTTATTAATTAATATTTTCTTAACGGAATAATCTATCCTTTTTTCAGGTATTTCATTCTTTTTTACTAAATCGATAATAAACTCAGGTGAACTTTCGCCACCATATTGGTCTACACCTGCTTCAATAGACTTTTTATATCTCTCATTAAGGTTTAATTTATCAACACCCCAATGCCGGCCTGTTATAACTCCCCAATCGGTACATATAACTCCCTCATAACCTAACTTATCTCTTAACAAATCAGTTAAAATATCCTTGTTGTAAGCCATTGCAACATTTTCGGAAGTTTGATCAATTGGTATACCGTAATAAGGCATAATAACTTTTAAATTATTGTTAATGGCTTCTTTAAAAGGTTCTAAATGATATTCAAAATTGTTACCTGGATAGACTTGATTTTGTCCTGAATAAAGATGAGGATCTAATCCATCCTCCTGCGGTCCTCCTCCAGGAAAATGTTTAACCATTGTTAAAACACTTTTATTATCAATTTTTTTACCCTGAAAACCATCCATATAAGCAATAGTAAAATCTGAAGCAAGTTTTGCATTAGATCCAAAAGTACCAAAATTTCTTGCCCATCTTGGTTCTGTTGCAAGATCAGACATTGGATGTAAGGCTGTTCTTAAACCAACAGCTAAATACTCCTCTCTAGCGATTTCAGCGAATTCTTCGATAGTTTTTGGCTCTCTTGTAGACGCAAATCCTAACTGTGAAGGCCATTTTGAAAAACCTTCTAATGAAAAAGCGGCAACACCTCCGCCTCGAGGTACCTCATGAATAGGGTCAGAGCTTATTGTCAAAGGGATGCCTAATCTAGACCTTTCAGCAATTTTTTGGAGTTTATTTAATTTTTTTGCTAATTGAATTGGGTTCGGAGAGCCGTATAAATTGAAATGTGTAATAGACTTATTTAAAATTAATGATTCTGTCGTATCACCTTTTCCGCTTGCTAAATTCATAATTTCTGAGATGGAACCACCGTTAATAGTAATTGGAGGATGAAACATTTGTCCAACCTTTTCTTCGATAGTCATTTTTTTTAATAAATCATCAGCCCTTTGCTCTGGAGTGAAATTTATATTCTCATAAATCTCAATTTTTCCATTTTTGTAAAGATCCCTATATCTCGTTTCATTCTTTATTATAATTTTAGGCTTATGATAAATCAGAAAGCGAAGTTTTAATTTTATGTAAAATATTTTTGGGATATTTATAATTATTTTAAGAGTTATTTTTACTAAATCGATGAAATTATTCTTAAAGAAATTCATTTCTACAAACCTCTAAAGCACCCATAAAACCCAAATCAATTTCCCTTATTAAAAAAATAGGAATGTTAGATAAATATTTATTCATTTTAGCACTTTCCTCAAAAATATACTTAAACCTTGAGAAATCATCATTTTTTAATAAACCTTCACTTAAAGATCCAGATAAATAAACTCCGCCAGTAGAACCAGTTATTAAAGCCCCGTATTTTGCAAAATGGGCATAAATTTCTACCAAATAATTTTTTGTTTCACTACAAAACTTATCATTTTTTAAATTATTCAGAATATCTTCATTGCTGTATGTATGGTGAATATTTTGAGATAAAACAGAATATATATATGAAATACCTTTACCTGATAATAGATCTTCAAAAGTAGCTTTTCTTTCTTTTTCTTTTTCAAAATGATCTAATATTCTGTTTATATTTTGACTTAGATTAGGAATATGAAGATGCCCAGCTTCAGTAGCTATGCATTTTTTATTATTCAAAATTGATAAACCTAAACCTGTCCCAGGTACAATTAATATTTTTGGTCCTTGAGGTAAGTCGTTATTAATTCCAATAGATATTAACTCTTCTTTTGGAAGGCTATTTATTGCATATCCTTGCATTTGTACATCATTCAATATTCTTAAGCCTTTAGGAAAGAATTTTTTTTTTATATCTTTTGCACTAAAAGAAAAATCAATATTAACAAAGTTAATTTCATCACCAATAATTGGAGCTGCAACACCTAAAACGCCAGAAAGTTTTTTTCTAGGGATTTCAAATTCATTTATATATTTATTAAGAAGGTCATCAAGTGTCTTAAAATTTTTAATTTTGTAGGATGATTTATCAATTATATCCTTGCAATCTTTTACGATTGCCAATCTTGCATTTGTTGCACCCAGATCTGCTATTAAAGTATTAATTTTTTCCTCAAATTTTAAGAAACATATTCAATTAAATTCAGTATATACGAAATGAAGTAATGATATAAATAACTTATTCTTAGATTTTTAATTAGGAATCGGTATAATTATAATAATAATTTGGTATTTGTTATGAAAAAAATTTTATCATATTTCTTTATTATTAACTTAGTTTTATTTGGTTTAGTTGCTTGTGAAACAATAGATAGTTCAACTGGATTCTACACTGGTGACTCTCTTGCAACAAAGAAAACCAATCAAGTTGAAGAAATTTCAGTTGAAGAAAAAAAAGAACAAAATACTGAAAATAAGACATTAGCTGAAACTAATCCTGTAATAATTGAAGAATCTTCTGAAATAACCGAAGAAGAATTAGATTATAAATAATAAAAATTTATTTGTGAGGTTATTTTGGAAATTGCCGTTATAGGGTCTGGTATATCCGGTCTATCTGCTTCTTTATTTTTATCCAAAAATAATGATGTAACTTTATACGAAAAGAATAATTATTTAGGTGGTCACACAAATACAAAGACTATTAATTATAGAGATAAAAAAATTAATGTTGATACTGGATTTATTGTTTTTAATAAACTTAACTACCCTAGCCTCTTAAAATTATTTGATTTTTATAATGTAGCTTATGAAGATAGTGATATGAGTTTATCTGTTTCAAATTTACAAAATAATATTGAATGGTCCGGTCAGAGCATTAATACTATCTTTGCTGATCGATATAGAATTTTTGATATTAAATTTTTAAGATTCTTAATAGATATTTTAAGATTTAATAGATTTGTAAAAAAAAATATCGATGAATTATCAAATGATAAAAGGCCCTTAAGTGAATGGCTAAAAAATAAAAATTTTAGCGAACAATTTAAGGAAAACTATATATTGCCAATGAGTGCAGCTATTTGGTCGATGGGCTCAAATGATGTATTGAATTACCCAATCTCAAACTTATTTAGTTTTTTTAATAATCATAGACTTCTTCATAAAAAAGAATTGAGACCACAATGGTTAACCGTTAGCAACGGTAGTAAGTCATATATAGATAAGATCATAAGTTCGACTAATATAAATACAAAATTGAATTCAAAAATATATAAAATACAAACTAATAATAGAAAATTTTTATTAACTGACATAAGTGGTGTTGAAAAAGAGTATGATAGAATAATATTTTCAATTCATCCTGAAAAAATATTAGAAATTAAAAATGACTTTGATGACAAAATTACAGATATTTTAAAGCTATTTAAAACCAGTAAAAACAAAGCTTATTTGCATTATGATGTTTCTTTAATGCCAAAAAATAAAAAGGTTTGGTCATCATGGAATGTTTTTTCAGATAAGGGAATGAATAAAGTCTCACTGACTTATTGGATGAATAAATTACAAAATATCGATTATAATTACCCAATTTTTGTTACATTAAACCCCCTCCATTTACCTGATAAAAGAAAAATATTCGAAATTATCGATTATGAACACCCAATATATGATGAGAGCTCTATTGATGGTCAGCAAGAATTAAAAAATATACAAGGATATAAAAATTGTTGGTTCGCTGGGGCATGGACTGGTAATGGCTTTCATGAAGCAGGCCTATCATCAAGCTTAATGATATCGGAAAACTTAAATGGAGTAATCCCTTGGCGCTAAAATCATTAATATTCGAAGGTCAGGTAATTCATAAAAGATACCATCAAAAGAAACATCAATTTCTTTACAATGTCTTTAATATGTTAATTGATATTGATGATTTGATTAATTTGGATAAGAGGCTTAATCTATTTTCAGTAAACAAGTTTAATATTTTTTCTTTTTACGAAAAAGATCATGGAATGAAGAATGGAACACCGGTCAAAGACTGGATTTCTAAAATTATTTCAAAAAGTGATATTGATATAAAGACTGATAATTTAAAAATATATTGCTTATGTTACCCAAGAATATTGGGATATGTATTTAATCCAATCACAGTCTGGTCAATATATGACAAAGATGAACTTAAGGTATTAATTTATGAAGTTCGTAATACATTTGGGGAGGATCACTCTTATGTTTTTGTACTAGAGAGTGAAGAGCAAAAACTAAACCATAATAGAAAGAAAATATTTCATGTTTCTCCTTTTATTGATTTAAATGCTGAGTACAATTTCTCAACAGAAATAAATAAAAATTTTGCAAGTATAATTATAAAAGAAAGTACTGATAAAAAACCATTATTGCTAGCTTCTTTCAATGGGAAATCAGCTCAATTAAATGATCGTAATTTAATAAAAGTTTTTTTCAAATATCCTTTAATGACCTTAAAAGTAATTTTTGGGATACATTTTCAGGCTTTATTTTTATTTATCAAAAATGTAAAATTTGAACCACACCCTAAGAATAAAATTGATGATATAAGTTTTAGCGATTGATAACTAATGTTTGTAAAGAAATATATAGATAAAATTGGATCGAAAATAAAGCATGGATCTCTAAAAGTTATATTTCCTAATAATGAAGAGTTCTTATTTAAGGGTAAAGAAGGAATTCATGGTGAATTAATTTTAAGATCTTATAAGCCGATACTCCGAACAGTATTAGGTGGTCATCTCGGTTTTGCTGAAGGATATTTAAAAAATGAGTGGGATAGTCCAAATCTAGAAAAACTTTTGGAGTTAATGCTTCAAAATTTACCTAATGAATTTAAACCTAAGAGTAATTTATATAAAACATATAATCGTTTTATTCATTTTTTAAGAGAAAATACAAAAATAAGGGCAAAAAAAAATATCGAATATCATTATGATATAGGTAATTCATTTTATGAAATTTGGCTTGATAAAAGTATGACATACTCAAGCGCTATATTTAAGAATGATAAAGAAAACTTATACGAGGCTCAGAGAAATAAGTATAAAACATTGGTACAGCAATTGGATATAAAGCCTCATCATAATGTTTTAGAAATCGGATGCGGGTGGGGAGGAATGGCTGAATATATCGGCGAAGAACTTGGCTGCAACTATACAGGTATAACTATCAGCCCAAGTCAAAAAAGTTTTACAGAAGATAGAATAAAAAAGAATAACTTCAAAAACTCAGAAGTTTATTTATGCGACTACAGGGATCTAAAAGGTTCTTTTGATAGAGTTATTTCAATCGAAATGATTGAGGCCGTAGGTGAAAAATATTGGGATACCTATTTCTCAAAAATAAATGAAGTACTGAAGAAAGATGGTTTGGCAGGTATTCAAATGATACTAATTGACAACAAACAATTTGATAGTTATCGAAAATCTGTCGATTTTATTCAAAAATATATTTTTCCTGGCGGAATGCTTCCTTCTCATGAAAAAATTCGAGAGAGTTTTAATAAGAATGGTTTAATAGAAATTTCAAATAATTCTTTTGGAAAGTCTTATGCAAGAACATTAAATATATGGAAATCTAATTTTAATGACTCCATAGATAAATTATTATCAATTGGTATGGATGGAAATCTTCAAAGATTATTTAATTACTACTTTTCTTATTGTGAAGCAGGATTTTCCAATGGACAAATAGATGTTGCACAAAAAATAATAAGGAAAAGCTAACTTACTTCTTCAATTTCTTCACTAAGAATTGGTCCAGAGTCTTGACCCAAAGCTTCTGGGTTTCTGTCTACTAACTCGATAACTGCCATAGGAGCAGAGTCACCATAACGAAAACCAGCCTTCAAAACCCTTGTATATCCACCATCTCTTTCTTTATATCTTTCAGATAGTTCGTCAAAAATTTTTGAAGTCCATTGTTTTTCAGGAAGTATTGAAGATGCTTTTTTCCTTGATGCTAAATCACCTTTTTTACCAAGAGTAATAAGTTTATCAACGAAAGGAGATAATTCCTTAGCCTTCGGTAATGTTGTTTGTATTTGCTCATGTTTAATCAAAGCAACAGCCATATTTGCAAGCATGGCTTTTCTATGGCTTGATGTCTTATTAAGTTTTCTCTTTGATTTTAAGTGACGCATTTCTATCCTAATTAAAATTTATCTGCAGCATGTTTTCTGGCTAATTCTTCGATATTTTCAGGCGGCCAATTAGGTATATCCATTCCAAGCGAAAGATTCATTTCGCTCAACACCTCTTTAATTTCATTAAGAGATTTTCTACCAAAATTAGGGGTTCTTAACATTTCATTTTCAGATTTAAGAATTAAATCACCGATATAAACAATATTGTCATTTTTTAAACAGTTTGCTGACCTGACTGATAACTCAAGTTCATCGACTTTTTTAAGAAGTGATGCATTAAACTCTAATTCATCTTCGCTTTCTTCTTCTATTTCTTCTTCTGGTTCATCAAAATTAATGAATGGATTAAGCTGATCAATTAAAATTCTAGCTGAGAACGCAAGAGCATCTTCTGGCTTTACAGAACCGTCAGTCTCAATTGATAATGATAATCTATCATAATCTAGAAACTCCCCTTCTCTTGCATTATCAACTTCATATGAAACATTTGTTACAGGACTATAAATACTGTCAACTGGTATCATTCCTATTGGGTCATCTTCATTTCTATTTTCTATTAAAGTCAGCTCCGAATATAATTTTTTTAATATTTAAAGCTATGTCTATAACATCTTCTCTTACACCAGAGATTGATGAAAACTCATGCAGCACTCCATCGATTTTAAACCCATAAACAGCAGAACCCTGAAGAGAAGACAAAAGTACCCTTCTTAACGCATTACCCAAAGTAATTCCATAACCTCTTTCTAGCGGTTCTACAACTAATGTAGATTTTTTCATAGGGTCAGAACCAGCCTCCATATTAACTACATTAGGTTTAAGTAACTCTCTCCAGTTTTTTTCAATACTCAAATCAAATCCCCTTTAAAAAATATAATTTTTTATAATTAAACTCTTCTTCTTTTAGGTGGTCTACATCCATTGTGAGGTATAGATGTTACATCCTTGATAGAAGTTATCGTGAAGCCAGTTGATTGAAGCGCTCTTAATGCGCTCTCTCTACCTGATCCAGGTCCTTGTATTTCTACTCTTAGAGTTTTAAGACCATGCTCTAAAGCCTTTGATCCAGCATCTTCTGCTGCCATTTGTGCGGCATAAGGTGTCGATTTTCTTGAGCCTTTAAAACCCATTAAACCAGCAGATGACCAGCTTATTGTATTACCATTTTCATCTGAAATAGTTATCATAGTGTTATTAAAAGTTGAATTAACATGAGCAATACCTGAGGAGATATTTTTTTTATTTCTTCTTTTAACCCTTTTTGTATCTTCAGCCATTTTCTTTCCTTAAGCTGTTTTCTTTTTACCGGCTATAGCCTTTGCTGGACCTTTGCGTGTCCTCGCGTTGGTATGCGTTCTTTGACCTCGCACAGGAAGACCTCTTCTATGTCTTAAGCCTCTGTAATTTCCAAGATCCATCAATCTTTTAATATTTGTTGATATGTCTCTCCTAAGCTCACCTTCAACTCGATAGGAGCCATCAATTATTTCTCTTATCTGAATTACTTCAGTTTCAAGAAGTTCATTTACTCTTTTATCTTTATCAATTCCTGCTTTTTCACAAATATCTAAAGCTGATTTATCACCTATACCATGTATATAGGTTAAACCTACAGAAACCTTCTTATTTGTGGGTATATTTACTCCTGAAATACGAGCCAATTAAGCCTCCAAAAACCAATATTTATCAAAACCAGATGAATTTGCGGATTATAGTCCTCAAATCCATACAGTCAACCAACTAAATGCTAATATCCAAAAAATTTTCAATATCATGTGAAACATCACTTATTGTATTCATCCCATTGATTTTCTTGAATTTTTTATCTCTACTATAATATTCAGCTAAAGGTGCAGTTTGTAATTTATACTCATCCAACCTTTTAATTAGAACTTCTGATGTATCATCAGCTCTTATTTCGTCATTATTTTCCTTTGACCTAGTTTCGATTCTTGACTGAAGAACCTTAAAATCGACGTCTAAGAAAATAATTCTATCTATATTTCGATTAACATCTTTTAAAACTTCTTTTAAGGATTCTGCTTGCGCTATATTCCTAGGATATCCATCTAAAATAAAGCCTTTATCACAATCATTTTGTGAAATTCTTTCTTTAATAATTTGTAGGACTAACTCATCTGAAACCAACTCACCTTTTGCCATGACATTTTTTACAATGTTACCAAGTTCAGTTTTATTCTTAACTGATTGTCTAAGGATATCACCAGTTGATAAATGAGGGATGGATAATTTATTTTGAATAAAATTTGCTTGAGTACCTTTGCCAGATCCTGGAGGCCCTAATAAGATTATAATCATGATCTTCTTCTTGATGCCAGTCTAGATTTTTTCAGAAGCCCCTCATATTGATGAGCAAATAAATATCCTTGAAATTGTGTCATTGTATCCATAGCAACATTAACGATAATTAGAATTGAAGTTCCACCGAAATAAAAAGGTACTGCATATCTAGAAATTAAGAATTCAGGCAATAAACAAACAAGAACAAGATATGTTGCCCCTACAACAGTTAGTCTGCTTAGAATAAAATCAATATATTCTGCAGTTTTTTCACCAGGTCTAATACCAGGAATGAAACCGCCTTGCTTTTTTAAATTATCTGCAGTATCCGAAGGATTGAAAACTATAGCAGTATAAAAATAACAGAAGAAAACTATTAAACCTGCATAGAGCAACATATACAAGGTTTGACCTCTACCTAACATCGCTGTAACCGTATTCAACCATCCCTGCCCTTCACCTGTGGAAAAATTCGCAATGGTAATTGGCATTAAAAGTAAAGATGAAGCAAATATTGGAGGTATTACTCCTGCAGTATTAAGTTTCAGAGGTAAATGAGAATTGTCACCTCCAAACATTTTATTACCAACCTGTCGTTTAGGGTATTGAACAATTAAGCGTCTTTGGGCTCTTTCCATAAAAACGACAAATGTAAGGATAATTACTACCAAAAATACCAAGCCTATAATCAAGGCGCCGGATAATGCTCCCTGTCTTCCTAATTGGAGTGTTCCAAATAATGCAGCTGGTAATTCAGCTATAATCCCAGCAAATATAAGAAGAGAAATACCATTTCCTAATCCTCTTGAGGTTATTTGTTCTCCCAACCACATTAAAAAAATTGTTCCTCCAACTAAAGTGATAACTGCTGAAATCTTAAAGAAAAGGCCAGGATCAATAACAACGCCAGACGCACCTTCTAATCCTACGGCTATACCCCAGGCCTGAATGGTAGCTAAAAAAACAGTACCATATCTAGTATATTGATTTATTTGTCTTCTTCCTTGTTCCCCACCTTCTTTTTTTAAATAATTTAATTTTGGTACAACAGGGACGACTAGCTGTATGATGATTGAAGAAGTAATATATGGCATAATACCAAGAGATAGAATCGCCATTCTACCCACAGCTCCACCAGCGAACATGTTAAATATACCTATAATCCCAGATTGGTTTTGTTCAAATATTTGCCTAAGGGTATCAATATTTATTCCTGGCAAAGGTAAATATGTGCCTAATCTGTAAACTAATAAAGCTAGCAGTGTAAACCAAATTCTTTTCTTTAATTCAGTTGCATTTTTAAATGCAGAAAAACTAATATTTGAAGCTAGCTGTTCAGCAACAGATGCCATTTATGTTCCTTCCTTATTCTCAGGATTGTTATTTTCTTCTTTTTCTGATTCTTCTGAATCTTCGTTAGATTCATTCTCAATAGTTTCATTTTCTTCAACAGCAACATTATCCTGCTTAGATTTTTTAGTAATTTTTCTGTTTCTTTTTTCTTTTGGAGTCTCAAGAATATTAACAGTACCGCCCAAATTTTCAATAAGTTCAATAGAGGATTTAGTTGCTTTTGAAATTGATAAATTAATCTTTGATTTTAGTTCACCTTTGTTTAGTAATTTAAAACCATTTGAACTTTTTTTAATTTTGCAAGATGATACAAAATCATTTTCAGTTATTTCTTTATCAGATTTCAAAAGGCCATTATCTATGTAGGATTGAAGCTTACCTGTGGTAATTTCTGTATATTTCTTTTTTGTATAATTATTAAAGCCTCTTTTTGGAAGGCGCATGTGAATAGGCATTTGCCCGCCTTCAAAACCTTTAATAGCAACTCCAGATCTTGATTTTTGGCCTTTATGTCCTCTGCCTGCTGTTTTTCCTTTACCTGAGCCTATTCCTCTTCCTACTCTAGTTCTTGACTTTCTAGACCCTGGGTTATCTTTTAATTCATTCAATCTCATGACTATTCCTCTGAAATAACCTCAACCAAGTGGCTAACTTTATTTATCATACCTCTAATTGATGGAGTATCATCTAGTTCCACTGTTTTATGAAGTTTATTAAGACCTAAACCAATCAAATTTTTTCTTTGATAAGGTTGTCTTCTTACAGAACTAGCAATTTGTTTAACTTTAATTTTTTTCATTTAAACCTCACTAGTGACTTCTTCCTGATTATCAATTTTAGAGACTACTTCACTAACTTTTTTATTTCTTCTAGCCGCTACTTGTCTAGGACTATCAATTTTTGATAGAGCATCAATTGTTGCTCTAACCATGTTATACGGGTTAGATGAACCAATAGATTTAGCTACAACATCCTGCACACCTAAAACTTCAAAAACAGCTCTCATAGGCCCACCAGATATAATACCTGTTCCTGGAGGGGCAGTTCTTAAAATTACTTTTCCTGCACCATGCCTGCCTTCAATATCATGATGTAAAGTTCTACCTTCTTTTAAAGGAACTTTGATTAGTGAATTTTTTGCTGAATCAGTAGCTTTTTTAACTGCCTCCGGAACCTCTCTTGCCTTACCATGACCAAAACCTACATGACCCTTTTGATTACCGGCAACAACAAGAGCTGCAAAGCTAAACCTTCTACCACCCTTAACAACTGACGCAACTCTATTAATAAAAACTAACTTATCAATAAATTCACTTTCATTTTCTTGAAAATTTTTATCTTCTACAGCCACAATAGTCTCCTAAAAAATTAACCCAGCTTCTCTAGCGCCTTCAGCTAAAGCTTTTACTCTGCCGTGATATCTATATTTTCCTCTATCAAAAAAAACATCCTTGATACCAGCATTAACGCCTTTTTCACCTATTAAATTACCTACTTTGGAAGCTCCACTAATATCACTTCCCTTTTCTTTAAAGTCTTTGCTAAAAGATGAAGCAGATACAATTGTTCTACCTGATACATCATCTATAATCTGTGCATAAATATGCTTTGATGATCTAAAAACCGTTAATCTACATTTGTCACCAGATTTTGTTTTTAAATCCTTTCTAACACGATTTTGTCTTCTCTTATCTCTATTTAATTTTGTCATATTATTATTTCTTCTTGCCCTCTTTCCTGAAGATATACTCATCTTCATATTTTACTCCTTTACCTTTGTAAGGCTCAGGTGGTCTGAAAGCTCTAATTTCAGCAGCAACTTGACCGACTTTTTGTTTATCTATCCCGCTAATTATAATTTCTGTTTGTGATGGGGTTTCAATTTTAATACCATCAGGAGTTTCATAATTGACATCATGACTAAAACCAAGAGATAGCTGGATATTATTACCTTTCATTTGCGCTCTATAACCTACACCATTAATTTCAAGTTTTTTTGAAAATCCTTCACTCACACCAATAACCCCATTTGATATTAAAGTCCTTTGAAGGCCCCAATTTTTTGAAAAATCTGGATTATCAGGATTTTTATTAACAGTTATTTTATTGTCAGCAATTTCAATATTAGCTCCATTAAATATTGGCGCGGTTAACTCACCCTTAGGACCAACAAGTTTAATCTCATCTTGAGCAATATTAGCTTCAACATTATCTGGAATTTCTATTATTTTTTGACCAATTCTTGACATAACAACACACTAATTAAAAAACAGTACACAAAATTTCACCACCAACATTATTAGTTCTTGCTGATTTATCTGACATAACGCCTTTCGGAGTTGATAAAATTGAAATACCTAGACCATTCCTCACAAGATTCATTCCCCTAACTGATGAATAAACACGTCTACCGGGCTTAGAAACTCTTTTGATTTCTCTAATAACTGGCTCACCTTCATGATACTTCAAATCAATTTGAACTTCGGATTTACCATTATCATAATCTGTAGTTGAAAAACCTCTGATAAAACCTTCATCTTTTAGAACCTCCAAAACATTGATTCTTAAATTAGAACTTGGTGATTCAACAGTTTCCTTGCCTCTTACATGAGCATTACGGATTCTTGTAATCATATCGCCTATAGGATCATTTATATTCATTCTTACCTCACCAACTTGACTTCACTACGCCAGGAAGTTTACCATCAGAAGCTAACTCCCTTAATGCAATTCGTGATAAACCGAATTTTCTATATACAGCTCTTGGTCTACCAGTTAATGAACATCTATTTCTTATACGAGATTTAGATGAATTCCTTGGTAACTTTGATAGCTTTAATCTAGCTTCAAATCTTTCTTCAGCAGAAGATGATTTATTATTTGCTATTGCCAAAAGATTTGCTCTTTTTTCTTTATACTTATTCCAAAGTTTTCTTCTTTTTAAATCTCTTTGAACTAAACTTACTTTTGCCATTTTTACCTCTTTTTTAGTTTCCAAATGGAAAATTAAAACCTTTTAATAACGCTAAAGCTTCTTCATCAGTTTTTGCAGAAGTTGCAATAATTACATCCATACCCCAAACATCAGTTACTGACTCGTAATGTATCTCAGGAAAAATTATATGCTCTTTGATGCCAAAGGCATAATTTCCATTTCCATCAAAACTTTTATTATTCAGACCTCTAAAGTCTCTTACCCTAGGTAATGCGATGTTAACTAATCTATCAATAAATTCGTACATAATTTTTTTTCTTAAAGTTACTTTAACGCCTACAGGTAGACCTTCTCTTAATTTGAATCCTGCAATGGCTTTTTTTGCTATAGTTTTAATTGGCTTTTGACCAGAAATTAACTCTAGAGCTTCTACTGCAGAATTAATTTTTTTACTATCACTAACATTCTCACCAATACCCATATTCAAAATTACCTTGTTAATTTTAGGAACCTCAAAAGGGTTTTGATAGCCAAAAGCACTTATTAAATCAGCTGTGCCTTTATCTTGATAAAGCTTCTGTAATCTTGGAATTTCAATTTCAGTCATTGATAAAATCTCCTGATTTTTTTGCAAATCTTACAGTTATGCCTTTTTTATTTTGTTTGAATCCAACTTTAGTTGGTTTTTTACTTTTTGGATCTATAAGCATTAGATTAGACTTATGAATTGGTTTTTCTTGGTCAACAATACCCCCTTCATCCTCTTGAGAGGGTTTTTTATGTTTCTTTACAAGATTAATGCCTTGAACAATGGCTTTGTCAGAATCGATTATTTGTATAATTTCACCCTCTTTACCCTTGTCTTTACCGGCTAAAATAAATACCTTATCTCCTTTTTTGAGTTTTGCTGCCATTATATTACCTCCGGAGCTAAGGAAACAATTTTCATTAAATTTTTAGCTCTCAACTCTCTTGTCACTGGCCCAAAAATTCTTGTTCCAATTGGCTCTCCTTGCGCGTTCACCAAAACAGCAGCATTAGAGTCAAAACGAATAGCGCTGCCATCTTGTCTTCTTATTTCTTTTTTAGTTCTCACAATAACAGCTTTAAGAACTTCACCTTTTTTTACTCTACCTCGAGGAATAGCTTCTTTAACTGAAACAACTATAATATCTCCAACACCAGCAGTGCGTCTTTTGGAGCCGCCTAATACTTTTATACATTGAACGAGTTTTGCCCCAGAATTATCGGCTACATCTAATTTTGATTGCATTTGAATCATAATTTATTCCTTACTACTAGTCCTCTAACACAGTCCATGTTTTGGTTTTAGATATTGGACGACATTCTTGAATTCTAACGATATCACCAACTTTAAATTTATTATTCTCATCATGAGTTTTGTACTTTTTTGAACTTCTAACTGTTTTTTTGAAAAATGGATCAGAAAATCTTCTTTCAACTTTAACTGTTAGTGTCTTGTCAGCTTTATCACTAATGACCACTCCCTTTAAAATTCTCTTAGGCATTTGATGACTCCACTTCTTTATCTTGCATCGTTATAAAAGTTTTAGCCCGAGCTATATCTTTTTTAATTTTAGAAATACTTGAGGTGTTATTGTTCTGGCCAGAAATAATCTCAATTTTAAGATTAAATAATTCTTTTTTTAAAACCTCTACATGATCTATTAACTGATCTCTACTCATATCCCTTATTTCTTTTTTCTTTTTTGCCATTATTTATTTCCTTCGCCAGGCCTTGAAATTATTTTTGTTTGCAGAGGTAATTTTGAAGAACCTAGATTAAGAGCTGTATGAGCAATATCAGAAGGTACACCATCAATTTCAAACATTATTCTTCCTGGTTTGACTTTAGCTGCCCAGTATTCAGGTGTTCCTTTTCCCTTACCCATTCTTACTTCAGTTGGTTTCTTTGATACAGGAACATCAGGAAATATTCTAATCCAAACTTTACCTGCTCTTTTCATATGTCTTGTAATAGCTCTTCTTGCAGCTTCAATTTGACGAGAAGTTACTCTTTCAGCAGTTATTGCTTTCAGTCCATAAGAACCAAAGTTAAGAGTCGTGCCGCCTTTGGCCTTTCCTCGAATTCTTCCTTTATGGGCTTTTCTATATTTTGTCTTTTTTGGTTGTAACATTTAAATTATAACCCCGTACCTTGTTCAAGCGCCTTATCTTCAGATTTCTTATCTTTTGCAAATGGATTATGTTCCATAATATCACCAAGATAAATCCAGACCTTAATTCCACAAATGCCATAAGTTGTATGCGCAGAAGCAACACCATAATCAACATCAGATCTTAAAGTATGAAGAGGAACTCTGCCCTCTCTATACCATTCTGTTCTTGCAATTTCGGCGCCCCCAAGTCTTCCACCGCAATTAATTCTAATACCTTTAGCGCCTAGCCTCATTGCAGACTGAACAGCTCTCTTCATTGCCTTTCTAAAACCAACACGCCTTTCTAATTGTTGGGCTATATTTTCTGCAACGAGAGTTGCATTGATTTCTGGTTTTCTTACTTCAACAATATTAACAACAACATCAGAAGATGTAAGTTTTTGAAGTTTTTTTCTTAAGTTTTCAATTTCAGATCCTTTTTTTCCAATGATAAGTCCTGGTCTACCTGAGTGGATAGTTACTAAACATTTTTTATGAGGTCTTTCAATTACAACTCTTGATATTGCAGCATTTTTTAGATCGCTGAAAATCATTTTTCTCATATTCAAATCTTCTTTTAATAGAACAGAATATTCATTTTTACCAGCATACCAAGTAGAGTCCCATGTTCTATTGATGCCTAATCTCATACTTATAGGATTAACTTTTTGACCCATTATTTTTTTTCCTCAATATTTTTTTCTTTTAAAACAATTGTTAGCTGGCTAAATGGCTTTAAGATTTTAGCAGCTCTACCCCTAGCTCTAGCTCTCCATCTTTTCATAACCATATTCTTGCCAACAAATGCTTCATCCACATACAATTTATCTATATCAAGAGCATGATTATTTTCAGCATTTGCAATAGCGCTCTCCAAAATATCTCTTACTGTGTTTGAGATTCTTTTTTTAGAGAATTCTAAATAAGAAAGAGCATCATCAACTTTTTTACCTCTTATTGATTTAGCTTCAAGATTAAGTTTATAGGGACTAATCCTTATCATTTTACCTATAGCCTTTGATGATGGTTTACTTATATCTTTAACTTTTTTATTCATTTAACTTCTCTTTGCAGATTTATCAGCTGTATGTCCATAATAAGTTCTAGTAGGAGCAAATTCTCCAAATTTATGCCCGACCATATCTTCCGTAACAAGAACAGGAATAAATTTTTGTCCATTGTGAACTCCAAAATTTAGACCAACAAACTGAGGAAGTATGGTTGATTTTCTGCTCCAAATCTTAATAATATCTTTTCTTCCTGACTCTCTTGCGGCTTCAGCTTTTTTTAATACATAACTTTCTACAAATGGTCCTTTCCAAACTGATCTAGCCATAATTACCTTCTCTTCCTTCTTTGATGTCTACTTCTAACAATATATTTATCAGAACTCTTATTTGATCTTGTTTTCTTACCTTTAGTAGGAACGCCCCAAGGTGTTACAGGATGACGTCCGCCAGAAGTTTTACCTTCTCCACCGCCATGGGGATGATCTACTGGATTCATTACAACTCCTCTTACGGAAGGTCTTTTTCCTTTCCATCTATTTCTACCTGCTTTAGCTAATTTTTGGTTAGAGTTATCAGGGTTAGAGACTGCGCCAATAGTCGCATAACATTCTGCTGGTATAAGTCTTTGTTCGCCAGAAGTTAGACGAATTATTGCCATTCCTTGGTCTCTACCAACTAATTGAGCAAAAGTACCAGCTGATCTTATTAACTGACCCCCTTTACCAGGCTTCATCTCAATATTATGAATTATTGTACCAATAGGTATTTTAGTCATTGGCAAAGCATTACCGGGTTTAATATCAGAATTTGGTCCTGATGATATTTTATCGCCAACCGATAGTCTTTGAGGAGCAATTATATACCTATATTCATCTTCATATTTTATAAGCGCAATAAAGGCAGTTCTATTAGGGTCATACTCAAGCTTTTCTACAATACCAACTACGTCAAACTTATCTCTTTTGAAATCAATTTTTCTATAAAGTCTTTTATGGCCTCCTCCACGTCTTCTAGAGGTAATTCTTCCATTATTATTTCTTCCGGCTTTAGAGGGTAAACCTTCTGTAAGTTTCTTCATAGGTCGGTCTTTTGATAAAGAAGATTTATCTACTAAAACTAGACCTCTTTGTCCTGGACTTGTTGGTTTATATTGTTTTAATGCCATAATTAATTATACAGAACTCATTGTATCAATAGTCTGACCTTCCTCTAGTGTAATGATTGCATGTTTAAAGTCTTTTCTTCTGCCTTTGATATTTCTAAAATTAGTTGATTTTCCTTTTCTCCTAAGTGTATTTACAGACTTAACTTTAACTTTGAAAATTTCTTCAACACTTTTCTTAATCTGCTTTTTATTTGATTTTATTGCTACCTTGAAAACAACTTTATTAGATTCAGATAAGAGAGTAGATTTCTCAGTGACAACTGGACTCAATAAAATATCATATTTACTTAAGCTCATTGGCATCTCTCCACAATACTGTTTAAAGAGTCCTTAGTTATGACAAGTTTCTCATTATTAAGAATATCATAAACATTTATTCCATCAGCTTTTAAAAATTCTACATTTTTCAGATTTTTAGCAGCTTTAACAAAAGGATTATTATTTTCAAAATTATTGACTATCAGAGAATTGTTTAATTCAAGTTTCTCAATTTTATCTTTAATTGTTTTAGTTTTTGATAAATCAGAGAAATTTCCATCAACAATTATTAATTCATTGTTTTTTGCTTTTGCTGATAAAGCATGTCTTAAACCTAATTTTCTGATTTTCTTAGGAAGTTTGGTTGAATGATCTCTTACCTTTGGTCCAAAGGCGGTTCCTCCTCCCCTAAATAAATTAACTTTTTTTGTCCTATGCCTTGCTCCGCCAGAACCTTTTTGTCGCATTATCTTTTTAGTGCTTCCGGTAATTTCACCTCGGCTCTTAGTTTTTCTTGTTCCCAGTCTCTTTCGTGATAATTGCCAAGTAACTACTCTATGCAAAATATCTTTTCTTGGATCAAGTCCAAAATATTCATCTTGTAGATCTTCTGAGGAGGTCTTCTCTGTTTCTATATTAACAAGATTAACTTTCATCTTTAGCCTCTTCTTCTGCTGGAGCTTCTTCTCCTGCAGGAGCTTCTTCCTCAGCTGTAGTTTCCTCTGCTGCTGGAGTTTCTTCTGCTGGGGCTTCCTCTGTTGCTGGAGTTTCTTCTGCTGGAGCTTCCTCTGTTGCTGGAGTTTCTTCTGCTGGAGCTTCTTCGCTTAAGTCATGTCCTTTAACGCCAGCAGGTAAAGGTAAGTCATCTCTTAAAGGAATTTTCTTCGCATCATTTAAAATAACCCATCCACCTTTTGAACCAGGAACAGAACCTTTAACAAAAATATAACCATTTTCAGAATCTGTTTTAATTATCTCTAAATTTTGAGTGGTTACTGTTGAGGCGCCCATATGGCCAGCCATTTTTTTACCTTTAAAAACCTTTCCAGGGTCTTGGCACTGACCAGTTGATCCATGACTTCTATGGCTTATAGAAACGCCATGAGAAGCACGGAGGCCACCAAAATTATGTCTTTTCATGGCACCCGCAAAACCTTTACCTATAGATGTACCGGTAGCATCTACAAGTTGTCCATTAACAAAATGAGAAGCTACAATTTCAGTGCCATTATCTATTAGATTTTCTGGTGAAACTCTAAATTCAGAGAGTTTTAATTTAGGTTCAACTTTATTTTTCTTAAAATGTCCTTGCATTGATTTAGTTAATTTTTTGTCTTTAATTTCACCCACACCGATCTGAAGAGCAGAGTATCCATTTTTTTCTTCTGTCATAGAAGAAACTACCTGACATTTATCCAGGTGCAATATTGTTACAGGAATATGAGAACCATTAGAGTCAAACACTCTACTCATTCCTAACTTTTTACAAATTAAACCTGTTCTCATCTCTATAACCTATAACTTTATCTCAACATCAACACCCGCAGCCAAATCTAACTTCATTAATGCATCAACTGTTTGAGGTGTAGGATCTATAATATCCATAAGTCTTTTATGTGTTCTAATTTCAAATTGTTCACGACTTTTCTTATCAATGTGAGGGCTTCTTAGAACAGTAAATTTTTCTATTCTTGTTGGTAATGGAATAGGCCCTCTAACATCAGCTCCAGTCCTTTTGGCAGTCTCTAGGATTTCTTTAGCAGAGGTGTCGAGGACCCTATGATCATAGGCTTTTAATCTAATTCGTATATTTTGCTCTTTCACGCTAACCTCTTACTTTACGCTAATTTTGATATAATTTCTTCAGATACAGCTTTTGGAACTTCTTCATAATGATCAAATTGCATTGTGAAAACAGCTCTACCTTGAGACATTGATCTTAAATTATTCACATACCCAAACATATTTGCCAAGGGAACCATACTATTAATTACTGTTGAAGGACCCCTAGTTTCAGTTCCTGATACCTGACCTCTTCTACTATTTAGATCGCCTATGATATCTCCGAGATACTCTTCTGGTGTAACAACCTCAACACTCATCATCGGTTCTAATAATTTAATTCCAGCATCTTTACATACCTCTCGAAATGCAGCACGTGCAGCTATTTCAAAAGCCATAACACTTGAATCAACATCATGATATGCGCCATCAACTAATCTTACTTTGAAATCAATTATAGGGAAACCAGCTAAAGCTCCTGTTTCCTTTATGCTATCAATACCTTTTGATACACCAGGAATATATTCTTTAGGAATATTTCCGCCAACAATTTCACTTTCGAAGGAATACCCTTCTCCTGGTTCAGCTGGACTAACAATTATTTTTAATCTTGCAAACTGTCCTGCGCCTCCAGATTGTTTCTTATGTGTATAATCAATCTCAGCTTCTTTTGATAATGTTTCTCTATATGCAACTTGAGGAGCTCCTACATTTGCTTCAACTTTGAATTCTCTTTTCATACGGTCTACAAGAATATCCAAATGTAGCTCACCCATGCCACTTATAACTGTTTGTCCAGATTCATCATCAGATGAAACTCTAAAGGATGGATCTTCTTTTGCTAATCTTTGAAGCGCAATCCCCATTTTTTCTTGGTCTGCTTTAGTCTTGGGTTCAACAGCAACTTCTATAACTGGATCGGGAAACTCCATTCTTTCTAGTATGACCTGATCTTCTGCATGGCATAAAGTATCTCCGGTTGTAGTATCTTTTAATCCAACTAAAGCAACAATATCACCTGCATATGCTTCCTTGATTTCTTCTCTAGAATTAGCATGCATCAAAAGCATTCTTCCAATTCTTTCTTTTTTTCCTTTAACAGTGTTAATAAGAGTTTCACCAGAATTAATGACACCAGAATAAATTCTGGCAAATGTTAAATTACCTACAAATGAATCGTTCATAACTTTAAAAGCTAGTAGTGACAAAGGTTCATCATCTGATGATTTTCTAGTAATTTCTTCTTCAGAGTCTGGTTTAACGCCTTTAATAGCTTCAACATCGATAGGAGAAGGCATAAAATCAACAACAGCATCTAATAAAGGTTGTACGCCTTTATTTTTAAAAGCAGTACCATTTAAAACAGGAACAAAAGACTGATTTAAAACACCTTTACGAATACATTCTTTAAGAACTTCTTCGCTTGGTTCGTTGCCCTCAAGATATTGCTCCATAACATCATCATCCTGTTCAACTGCCATTTCTACGAGAGTAGTTCTGTACTTGTCGGCCTCTTCCTTATAATCATCTCTAATATCTTTGTGCTCGAATTCAGCGCCAAGACTTTCTTCTTTCCATATTATTTCTTTCATTGTAACGAGATCGATTAATCCTTCATAGCTGCTCTCCGCACCGATCGGTAATTGGATTACAAGAGGATTTGAACCCAATCTATCTTCAATCATTTCAACACATCTATAAAAATCAGCACCAATTCTGTCCATTTTGTTCACAAAACACATTCTTGGAACACTATATTTGTTAGCTTGCCTCCATACGGTTTCAGATTGCGGCTCAACACCTGCAACTGAATCAAAGACAGCAACTGCACCGTCAAGAACTCTTAATGATCGCTCAACTTCAATAGTAAAATCAACATGGCCAGGTGTATCAATAATATTAATCCTTTTATCCCGCCAATAACATGTAGTAGCAGCAGAGGTAATGGTAATGCCTCTCTCTTGCTCTTGCTCCATCCAATCCATAGTTGCAGCCCCATCATGAACTTCACCTATTTTATAGCTTTTGCCAGTGTAATAAAGAATACGCTCTGTTGTAGTAGTTTTACCAGCATCAATATGAGCCATAATTCCAATATTTCTATAATCATTTAATGGTGTTGAACGACTCATGACCTACCTCTTTTACCAACGATAATGAGCAAAAGCTCTATTTGCTTCAGCCATCTTATGTGTATCTTCTCTTTTCTTAACAGAATTACCCTTATTGTTTGAAGCATCAATCAATTCAGAAGAAAGACGATCACCCATGGTATCTTCGCCTCTCGATCTAGCGGATGATATTATCCATCTGATCGCAAGAGCTTTTCTTCTATCTGGCCTTACCTCAACAGGTACCTGATAAGTAGCACCGCCAACCCTCCTAGATCTCACCTCGATAGCTGGCATTACATTTTCTATAGCATCATGAAATACTTTTACAGGATCAGTTTTGAGCTTATCTTCAATTTTATCAAGAGCACCATAAACAATTTTTTCTGCAACTGACTTTTTCCCATCAATCATTAAATTGTTCATGAATTTAGATATTACAAGATCTCCAAATTTAGGATCAGGATATATTTCTCTTTTTTCTGCTCTTCTTCTTCTAGACATTCTATTCCTTCTCCAAGATAATTTATTTAGGTCTCTTTGTTCCGTATTTTGATCTTCTTTGCTTTCGATCAGCTACTCCTTGAGTATCTAAAACACCTCTAAGTATATGGTATCTAACTCCAGGAAGATCTTTTACTCTTCCGCCGCGTATAAGAACAACTGAATGCTCTTGTAAATTATGTCCTTCACCAGGTATATAACTCGTAACCTCAAAACCATTTGATAATCTTACTCTAGCAACTTTTCTTAATGCAGAATTAGGTTTTTTAGGTGTGGTAGTATAGACCCTTGTGCAAACCCCCCTTTTTTGAGGGCAAGCTTCCATAGCAGGAACCTTATTTAATTTTTCAACTTTAGCTCTTCTTTTTCGAACTAACTGATTAATAGTCGGCATAATAAAATCCTTAATACCCATTACTGGATATAGTTTAAAAATAATAAGCGAATGGCGACAGCGTTTAGGAAACCTACGACCTGCCATAAGCAGTGCTTTTAGTAGCTTTACTTGGCTAATCAGTCAACAAAAAAAATTAATTTTTAAGAAGCCTCTTCTTCAATTAATTCAGAACTATCTTGTTTTTGGTCTATTAACTCTTGATCTCTTGTTCCAGCTTCATTTTCAAGCCTTCTAATCGAACTTCCAGTACCTGCAGGAATTAACCTTCCAACAATGACATTTTCCTTTAGACCAATTAAATGATCGGATTTTCTATTTACGGCGGCATCTGTAAGAACTCTTGTTGTTTCTTGGAAAGATGCAGCAGAAATGAAAGATCTTGTGTGCAAAGATGCTTTAGTGATACCAAGAAGTAATGGTTTAAATTTTACAGGATCTTTCTTTTCTTCAATAAGCTTTTGATTTATCTCTTCAATTTCCATTTTATCAAGCTGTTCACCTTCTAGGTATGCGCTATCACCAGATTCAATGACCTCAACTTTTTGGAGCATTTGCCTTGTAATAACCTCAATATGTTTGTCATTAATCGTTACACCTTGGAGACGATATACATTCTGAACTTCATCAACTAAATAATTAGCAAGGGCTTCAAGACCAAGTATAGAAAGAATATCATGAGGAGCAGGATTACCATCAATTAAATAATCACCCTTCTCTATTGTATCACCATCTTGAACCGAAATATGTTTCCCCTTAGGTATTAAGTAACTTGCCTCTGTTTCTCCTTCATTGCTAGGATGAATAACAATTCTTCTTTTATTCTTATAATCCCTTGCAAATTCAACTTTTCCAGTAACTTCAGCTATTACAGCATGATCCTTTGGTTTTCTTGCTTCAAATAATTCTGCAACTCTGGGAAGGCCTCCGGTAATATCTCTTGTTTTAGCACCCTCAGTTGGAATTCTTGCAATAACATCACCGGCATTAACTTTTTCTCCATCATTTGCGGAAATGATGGCATCTACAGACATTAAATATCTTGCCTCTCTACCAGAATCATTTGAAATGATTTCACCCTTTTCGTCTTTAACTAATATAGATGGTTTTAAAGAAGCTGATTTAGATGAGTTTTTCCAATCAACAACTACTTTTTGCTTTATTCCTGTTGATTCATCAGAAACTTCACTTAAACTTATACCCTCTGCCAAATCCTCAAATTCAATTACCCCAGAGGATTCAGTTATTATTGGTATTGTATAAGGATCCCATTGAGCTAATCTATCGCCCTTTTTAATATCCTGACCATCTTCAACAAGTAATTCACTTCCGTAAGTAAGTTTGTGTTTTGATCTTTCATTTCCAAATTCATCAACAACTGAAACATTTGTTGTTCTTCCAATAATGATTTTTCGTTTTTCAGAGTCTTCCAACATATTAAGATCATCAATTTTTATCTTACCATCAACAGATGCTTCGACATATGATTGATCCATAACTTGTGCTGTACCGCCAATATGAAATGTTCTCATAGTTAATTGCGTTCCTGGTTCGCCAATTGATTGTGCGGCAATAACTCCAACAGCTTCACCAATATTTACTGGTGTACCTCTAGCTAAGTCACGTCCATAACATTTGGCACAAACACCATTTTTAGTTTGACATGTTAAGACTGATCTAATCTTAATCTCTAAAAGATTTGCATTATCAATCAAAGGTAGATCCTTTTCTTCAATAATTTCACCTTTTTTTACTATTACTTCATTGGTTGCTGGATCAATAACATTTTCGCAAGGAACTCTACCTAGAACCCTATCTGATAGAGATACCATTTCTTCTCCAGATTCTATGACTGGTTTTAGAATGAGACCTTCTGAGGTTTTACAATCTTCTTCAACCACAATACAGTCCTGCGCAACATCAACAAGTCTTCTAGTAAGGTAACCAGAATTCGCAGTTTTTAAAGCTGTATCTGCTAACCCTTTTCTAGCACCATGGGTAGAGTTAAAATACTCAAGAACATTCAAACCTTCTTTAAAGTTCGAAATAATCGGAGTTTCGATAATTTCTCCTGAGGGTTTAGCCATAAGTCCACGCATACCAGATAATTGTTTCATCTGTGCTGCTGAACCTCTGGCTCCAGAATGAGCCATCATATAGATTGAATTAATTGGTTCTTCTCTCTCTGAATCTTCATCAATCTGAGAAGAGGATATTTTATCCATCATTTTATCTTCGACTTTATCAGTACATTTTGCCCACGCATCAACAACTTTATTGTATTTTTCACCTCTAGTTATAAAACCATCAATGTATTGCTGTTCAAATTCTTTAACTAATTCATTTGTATCTTGGATAAGGTTTTCCTTTTCTTCAGGAATAATCATATCATCTTTACCAAATGAAATACCTGCATTACATGCGTGTTTAAAGCCTAATTTCATTATGTGATCGCAGAAAATAACGGTTTGCTTTTGCCCACAATGCCTATAAACATCGTCTATCATTCTTGATATTTCTTTTTTTGTTAAAAGCTTATTAACAATTTCAAATGAAATATTTTCATTATTAGGTAATTCTTTTGAAATTAATACTCTACCTGGTGTTGTTTCATGTTTCTCATAACCTTCATCAGTAGTAAATCTAAAACTTATTTTCGTATGCAAAGTAATACTTCCATTATCAAGAGCAAATTCAATTTCATTAATATTGTCAAAATGTCTTCCTTCACCAGGTTCATTTTGTTTCATTTGAGATAAATAATACAAACCCAAGATTATATCCTGACTAGGCACTATAATAGGGTCTCCATTTGCAGGATGTAGAATATTATTTGTTGACATCATTAAAACTCGAGCTTCAAGTTGAGCCTCTAAAGATAATGGAACATGTACGGCCATTTGATCGCCATCAAAATCCGCATTGAAAGCTGCACAAACTAATGGATGTAATTGTATAGCCTTACCCTCAATAAGGACTGGTTCGAAAGCTTGGATCCCAAGTCTATGTAATGTTGGAGCTCTGTTTAATAAAACCGGATGTTCTCTAATAACTTCCTCTAAAATATCCCAAACCTCTGATGTTTGTTTTTCAACCATTCTTTTTGCCTGCTTAACGGTTGATGAAATACCAAGAGCCTCTAGTCTTGAGTAAATAAAAGGTTTAAATAGCTCTAAAGCCAATTTTTTTGGTAAACCACATTGATGGAGCTTTAATTCAGGTCCAACAACTATTACTGATCTTCCAGAATAATCAACTCTTTTACCAAGTAAATTTTGTCTAAACCTACCCTGTTTACCTTTTAACATATCTGAGAGGGACTTAAGTGGTCTTTTATTAGAACCAGTTATTACTCTTCCCCTTCTTCCATTGTCAAATAATGCATCAACAGATTCCTGAAGCATTCTTTTTTCATTTCTGATTATAATATCAGGAGCTCTTAAATCCATTAATCTTCTTAGCCTATTATTCCTATTAATAACCCTTCTATAAAGATCATTTAAGTCTGATGTAGCAAATCTGCCCCCATCGAGCGGAACAAGTGGTCTAAGTTCAGGAGGAATAACCGGAATTACTTTTAGAATCATCCATTCAGGCTTATTACCAGAAACTTTAAATGCTTCAACAACCTTTAATCTTTTTGCTAATTTTTTTGGCTTTAATTCACTAGTAGTTTCTTTTATTTCCTTTCTAATGGACTCACTTAATTCTTCAAGATCTAACTCTTCAAGAAGAAGTCTAATGGCTTCAGCGCCAATGCCCGCTTTGAAATTATCAGCTCCATATTCATTTTGTGCATCGATAAACTCGTCTTCAGTCAATAACTGAAGCTTATCAAGAGGTGTTAAGCCTGGATCTAAAACAATAAAACTTTCAAAATATAATACTTTTTCAAGATCTTTTAGCATCATATCTAATATCAAACCAATTCTGCTTGGCAATGATTTTAAGAACCAGATATGTGCGACAGGTGAAGCTAATTCAATATGCCCCATTCTTTCTCTTCTTACTTTAGATAAAGTAACTTCCACACCACATTTTTCACAAACAATACCCTTAAATTTCATTCTTTTATATTTGCCACACAAACATTCGTAATCCTTGACAGGACCAAAAATTCTTGCACAAAAAAGACCGTCTCTTTCTGGCTTAAATGTTCTATAATTTATAGTTTCAGGTTTTTTTATCTCACCATACGACCAAGATAATATTTTTTCAGGGCTAGCAATTCCTATTCTAATATGATCGAATTGTTGAGTAGCTTTATTCTGATTAAATATATCTAAAACTTCTTTATTCATTTTATTTCACCTAATTTAATAATTTTGATCTTTTTTAATTCAATTCATCTTCTTGTAATTCTACATTCAAACCCAATGAACGCATTTCTTTCACAAGAACATTAAAGCTTTCTGGAACTCCAGCCTCAAAGTTTTCTTCACCTCGTATAATTGATTCATAAACTTTAGTTCTTCCAGCAACATCATCAGATTTAACAGTTAACATCTCTTGCAAAGTATATGCTGCACCATAAGCTTCAAGAGCCCAAACTTCCATTTCACCAAATCTTTGCCCACCAAACTGAGCCTTGCCGCCAAGTGGTTGTTGGGTAACAAGACTATATGGTCCAACAGATCTACCGTGTATTTTATCATCAACGAGATGATGAAGTTTTAGCATGTAAATGTATCCAACTGTTACAGGACGGTCAAACTTCATACCAGACCTTCCATCATATAAATAAACCTGTCCCGTATTGTTAAGACCGGCCTTATCTAATAAATCCACTATATCAGCCTCTCTAGCTCCGTCGAATACCGGTGTTGCGACAGGCACCCCCTTCTTAAGCGTATGAGCAAGCTCTATAAATTCACCATCTTTTAATTTATTGACGCCAGTATCATTATAAATATCCTTAATGACATCTTTAACATTATCTAAATTCATATTTTCTTCATATTGATTTAATGCATCTGAAACTTTTTTACCTAAACCTGAACATGTCCAACCAAGATGAGTTTCGAGAATTTGACCAACATTCATCCTACTTGGTACACCAAGAGGATTAAGAACAACATCAACAGGCGTTCCATCTTCAAGATAAGGCATGTCTTCTACTGGTAAAATTCTAGATATAACACCTTTATTACCATGCCTACCTGCCATTTTATCTCCTGGTTGAAGTTTACGCTTAACAGCAACATAGACTTTAATACACTTCATAACCCCAGGAAGTAAATCATCTCCCCTGCTAACTTTATCAACTTTATCTTGAAATTTCTCTTCTATTAAATTTCTAGCACTTTCATATTGACTTCTTATTTCTTCAAAATCTTTTTGATTGGCATTGTTTTGTAAAACAAAATCCCAAAGTGAGCTGTTAGATGAGTTTTCAATATACTCTTGAGAAATTTTTGTTCCTTTTTTATTAATTCCAGGACCCGATAAAGCAACTTTATTTAACAAAAATTCTTTTAATAGGGATGATATGTTTCTATCTAAAATATATATTTCATCATCTCTATCAATTGATAATCTTTCTATTTCTTCTTGTTCAACAGCTAGTGCTCTTTCATCTTTTTCAATGCCATGTCTATTAAATACTTTAACATCAACAACAGTTCCATTTGTTCCAGGAGATAGCCTTAAAGAACTATCCCTTACATCAGATGCCTTTTCGCCAAAAATTGCCCTTAATAATTTTTCTTCTGGAGTAATTGGACTCTCACCTTTTGGTGTAACTTTACCAACTAAGATATCACCAGGTTTAACTTCCGCGCCTATATAAACAATACCCGACTCATCTAGATTTCTGAGCGCTTCTTCCCCAACATTTGGAATATCCCTCGTTATATCTTCTGAACCAAGTTTGGTATCTCTAGCCATAATTTCAAATTCTTCTATGTGAATAGAAGTGAAAACATCATCCTTAACAAGTTTTTCAGAAAGTAATATTGAATCCTCAAAATTATATCCATTCCATGGCATAAAGGCCACTAAGACATTTTTACCGAGAGCTAATTCACCTTTATCTGTTGAAGGACCGTCAGCTATAACTTCACCCTTTTTTATTTTATCCCCGACTCTAACGAGAGGTTTCTGATTTACGCATGTAGATTGATTTGACCTTTGAAATTTTTTCAAATTATAAATTTCTACCCCTAAATCACCTTTTTCAAGATCACTATCTGATCTAATAACAATTCTTTGTGAGTCAACTTGATCAACTACACCATCCTTAGATGCAATTAACGCTGCACCCGAGTCACTAGCTACAAGACCTTCCATCCCTGTACCAACCAGAGGGGCTTCATTTGTTAATAAAGGTACAGCTTGTCTCATCATATTAGAGCCCATTAAAGCTCTATTAGCATCATCATTCTCTAAAAAAGGTATAAGCGATGCAGCAACTGATACTGTTTGTTTGGGGCTAACATCCATAAAATCTACTGAATCAGGACCAACAAGGTCAAAATCACCATCATGTCTACAATTAATAAGCTCACTAATTAGCATTCCTTTTTCATCAGCCGGTTCATCAGCTTGGGCAATTCTGTATCTTCCCTCTTCTACCGCCGAAAGGTAAACGATTTCATTTGTTTTCTTTCCATTTTCTATTTTTAAATATGGACTTTCTATGAAGCCATACTTGTTTACTCTTGCATATGTAGCTAAAGAATTAATAAGACCAATATTTGGACCTTCAGGAGTTTCAATAGGACATATTCTTCCGTAATGTGTTGGATGAACATCTCTTACTTCAAACCCAGCTCTCTCTCTTGTAAGGCCTCCAGGACCCAATGCTGAAACTCTTCTTTTATGAGTAATTTCTGATAGAGGGTTGGTTTGGTCCATGAATTGAGATAATTGAGAGGAACCAAAAAATTCTCTTATTGATGCGGCAATAGGTTTGGCATTAATAATATCTTGAGGCATAACCGTATCAATATCAATTGAGCTCATTCGCTCTTTAATAGCTCTCTCCATTCTGAGTAAACCAATTCTGAATTGGTTCTCCATTAATTCTCCGACAGATCTGACTCTTCTATTTCCTAGGTTGTCAATATCATCTATCTCTCCCTTTCCATCTCTCAGATCAACAATTGTTCTTAGAACATTAGCTATATCATCTTTAGTAAGCGTTCCATGGTCATCAGGCGTGTCTAAATTAAGTCTCATATTTAATTTGACTCTCCCAACATCAGATAAATCATATCTGTCAGCGTCAAAAAAGAGACTATTAAAGAGGTTTGACGCGCTCTCAACTGTAGGAGGCTCACCTGGTCTTAAAATTTTATAGATTTCAAATAAAGCAGATGTTTTATCAAATGATTTATCTGCTACTAAAGTATTTCTTACAAAAGGACTAAAATTAACATTATCAATTAATAAAACAGGAATATCATTTATTTTTTCAACTTCAAATAATGATAACAATTCTTCAGTAATTTCGTCACCAGCCTCGGCAAAAATTTCTCCAGTCTCAAAGTTGACAATGTCTTCTGAAATAAACTTTCCTATGACTTCATCGTTAGAAATAAATAAATCTTTAACTTTATCATTTTGATCAAGCGTTCTTTTGGTAATTTTTTTTCCTGTTTCTATGATTACTTTTTTGTTTTTAGCATCAACAAGATCATATACAGCTTTAATACCTTTCAAATTATCAGCGATAAATGGTTTCTTCCATCCATCTTTATGTCTTGAATGAATTTCTGTCTTATAAAACAAAGAAAGAATTTCTTGGGAATCAAAACCTAAACTATAAAGAACCGTAGTAGCAGGAAATTTCTTTTTCCTATCAATCCTTGCGTTTAAGATATCTTTTGCATCAAACTCGAAATCTAACCAAGATCCTCTGTAAGGGATTATTCTTGCGGCATATAAAATTTTTCCTGAAGAATGAGTTTTACCTTTATCATGGTCAAAGAAGACTCCTGGGCTTCTATGCATTTGAGAAACAACCACTCTTTCTGTACCGTTAATTATAAATGTTCCATTTTCGGTCATCAAAGGGAGGTCACCCATATACACATCTTGCTCTTTTACATCTTTAATAGATCTAGTCTCATTCTCTTCATCAACATCATATACTATCAACCTCAGAGTTACTTTAAGAGGTGCAGCATATGTAAGACTTCTCTGAATACATTCGCCAGTGTCAAATTTAGGCTCATCAAATGAATATGAGATATACTCAATCGTAGATGACTCAGAGTAATCATGAATTGGGAAAACTCCACGAAAGACATTCTCTAAGCCTTTATTTAATCTTTCTTCATGAGAAATATTTTGTTGCAAGAAAAGATCATAAGATAATCTTTGAACCTCTATAAGATTTGGCATTTCTGCAATATTTTCAATTCTTTGAAAAGATTTTCTTATTCTTCTTCTAGCATTAAAATTTTCTGTCATATTTATAAGACCCTTAATTATAGTTTTATTTGAAAAATACTATTTTAAATCAACTTTTGCTCCGGCAGCTTCTAACTTTTCTTTAATTTCGTTAGCCTCATCCTTTGGAACATCTTCTTTAATATCTTTCGGCGCAGACTCAACTAGCTCTTTCGCTTCTTTTAGACCAAGACCAGTCGCTGTTCTCACTTCTTTAATAACATTAATTTTCTTGTCACCTACATCAGTAAGCACAATAGTAAATGAGTCCTTTTCTTCTGCAGCAGCTCCACCAGCATCACCTCCAGGAGCAGCAGCAACAGCAACTGGTGCTGCAGCAGAGACGCCCCATTTTTCTTCAAGTATTTTTGATAATTCGGAAGCTTCAAGAACAGTTAAATTTGATAATTCTTCAGCAATTTTTTCTAAATCAGCCATTTTATTTCTCCTAATAAGTTAAAAATTAAGCGGCTTCACTACTTTGAGCTTTAGCACTTAAAACTTGGGCTATCTGCCCACCAGGTTTATTAATAATTCCAGCAATTTTTGATGCGGAAGATGTTAATGAACCTATTATTTTAGCTCTAAGTGTATCAAGACTAGGTAGTGATGCCAGTTTACTAATAGTTTCTTTATCAATAATTTCACCATCCATATATCCGCCAACCACAGATAAGTTTTCATTATCCTTTGCAAAATCAGATATAATTTTAGGTTGAGACGTTAATTCTTCAGAAAAAACTATTGCTAAAGGACCACTAAAGTAATCTGAAAGCTCTTTTACCTAAAAGTACTTCCAGCATCTCTTAATTGATTTCTTAAGCTAGTCATTTCTTCAACAGATAGCCCATTATTATGTGTTAAAATAAAAAAGTTAGATTCGTTAAACTTACTTGTTAGATCCGAAACAACCTTCTCTTTTGCAGCTCTATCCATTTTTAAACCTCCAATTCCTTAACAGGAAATTATCAAAAAAGGTTTACGTTAGTAAACCAGGCTGTCCTGTTTGTCTCGTATGGGCAAATTTTAAGTCCATAACACCCATAGTCTAGGACAGTTTGTGCACTTTAAAATGCACTTGAAACAGAAATTTAGTTAAAAACTCCTGTATCAATTCTTAATCCAGCTCCCATAGTGGAGCTTAAAGAAACTTTTTTTATAAACACTCCTTTAGCAGCGCTTGGTTTATCCTTTTTGACTGCTTTAACAAACTCAATAACATTGGCATTTAGATTTTCCTTTGAAAAACTAACCTTTCCAATACCTGCGTGAATAATTCCTGCTTTGTCATTTCTATATTCGACTGATCCAGCCTTAGCAGATTTTACAGCCTCAGAAACATCATTTGTAACTGTTCCAATTTTGGGATTAGGCATTAAACCTTTAGGGCCAAGAACTTTTCCTAATCTTCCAACTAAAGGCATCATATCTGGTGTTGCGATACATCTCTCAAAATCAATCTCTCCAGAAGATACTTTTTCAACTAATTCATCGGCACCAACTATATCGGCTCCAGACGCCTCAGCTTCTTTCGCTTTATCTCCTTTGGCAAAAACAGCTACTCTAAGATCTTTTCCAATACCGCTTGGTAGATTTACAACCCCACGAACATTTTGATCAGAAAAAGTAGGATCGATATTTAAATTGATAGCTATATCAACTGTTTCATCAAATTTTGAATTAGATGACTCTTTAATTAATGCCAGTCCTTCATCAAGCGTATAAGTTTGATCGGGATCTATTTTTTCTGAATTCTCAATATATCTTTTACTTCTTGAGCCCATAATTACTTAACCTCTAAACCCATAGATCTAGCAGAACCTTTAACAATATTTACCGCAGCATCAATGTCATTTGCATTTAAATCTTTCATTTTTGCTTCTGCAATTTCTTTACATTGAGCTAATGTGACCGACCCACAGACTTCGGTGCCAACATTACCCGCTCCTTTACTGATTTTTGCAGCCTTTTTTAATAAATAACTTGTTGGAGCAGTCTTTATAACGAAATCAAAAGATTTATCAACATAAATTGTTATTGTTGTAGGAAGAGGTGCTCCCTGCTCTTCATTTTGAGTTTGTGCATTAAAAGCTTTGCAAAAGTCCATTATGTTTAAACCTCTTTGACCTAAAGCCGGTCCAATAGGTGGTGATGGGCTAGCCTGCCCAGCTGGGACTTGTAATTTTAGATATCCTTCAATTTTTTTTGCCATTTTTTTACCCTGCTGTAATTTATAATTTTTCAACTTGCGTGTATTGAAGCTCTACTGGTGTAGGACGACCAAATATAGACACTGCAACTTTAAGTTTAGATTTTTCTTCATCAATTTCTTCAACTAACCCATTGAATGATGCAAAAGGCCCTTCAGAAACTCTAACTTGTTCTCCGATCTCAAAAATAACTGAGGGCCTAGGGCCATCAGCTGTTTCTTCAACACGATTAATAATTCTATCAATTTCTTCTTGTGAAACAGGATGAGGTTTTGTTCCATGTTCTGAACCAAGAAAACCAGTTACTTTTGGAGTATTTTTGACTAAATGAAAAGTTTCATCTGTTAATTCCATATTAACCAAAACATATCCAGGAAAAAATCTCTTTTCCCTGTTAACCTTCCTTCCTCTTCTTAACTCAACAACTTCCTCAGTTGGAACTATTATTTCATCAAAAGCACCATCGAGATTTTCAATTTCAGCTCTTTCTTGAATTGACTCAGCAACTTTTTTCTCAAAGTTTGAATATGCATGAACTATATACCAATTTTTAGCCATATTTAACTTCCCAAACCTAAAACAAGTTGAATGCCAAAACTCATGACTTGATCACCTAAAAAGAAAAAAATTGAAGCAAAAAAAGAAAAAACTACTACAATTAATGTAGTAATCATAGTTTCATTTCTTGAGGGCCAAGTGACTTTAGAAACTTCATTTCTAACTTGTTGAATAAATTCTATTGGACCTGTTTTTTTCATCTAAATCTCTTTAGTTCAATACTGGCAGGAGTGGAGGGAGTCGAACCCCCAACCCCCGGTTTTGGAGACCGGTGCTCTAGCCAATTGAGCTACACTCCTCCAAAAAAAATTACTCAACTATTTTTGAAACGACACCAGCGCCAACTGTTCTACCACCTTCACGAATAGCAAATCTAAGATTTTCTTCCATAGCAATAGGAACAATCATTTCAACATCCATTTCAACATTGTCACCAGGCATAACCATTTCAGTACCTTTATCAAGCTCTACAACCCCAGTAACATCTGTTGTTCTGAAATAGAATTGTGGACGATAATTAGTAAAGAAAGGTGTATGTCTTCCGCCTTCTTCTTTTGTTAAAATATAAGCTGAAGCTTTAAATTTAGTATGAGGAGTTATTGACCCTGGGGCGCATAAAACTTGTCCTCTTTCAACTTGGTCTCTGTCAATACCTCTCAAAAGAATACCAACATTATCACCTGCTTCACCTTGATCAAGAAGCTTCCTAAACATTTCAACCCCTGTACAAGTTGTTTTTTGTGTGTCTTTAACGCCTACGATTTCAATCTCTTCGTTAACATTAATAACGCCTCTTTCAACTCTTCCAGTTACAACTGTTCCTCTACCTGAGATTGAAAAAACATCTTCAATTGGCATAAGGAAAGGTTGATCTTTTGGTCTCTCTGGTTGAGGCACATAGCTATCAATTTGAGACATCAATTCAAGAATTGCATTTTTTCCAGTTTCGTCATCAGTGCCTTCAAGTGCTGCGAGAGCTGAACCCTTAACGATTGGAATATCATCGCCAGGAAATTCATATTCATTAAGAAGTTCTCTTACTTCCATTTCAACTAGATCAAGCAATTCTGCATCATCTACTTGGTCAACTTTATTCATAAATACAGCCAAAGCGGGAACACCGACTTGCCTTGCAAGAAGAATGTGTTCACGAGTTTGAGGCATGGGACCATCAGCAGCAGACACAACTAATATACCACCATCCATTTGAGCAGCACCAGTGATCATGTTTTTTACATAATCAGCATGGCCTGGGCAATCGACATGAGCATAATGTCTGTTCTCTGTCTCATACTCAACATGAGATGTAGCTATTGTGATACCGCGCTCTCTTTCCTCTGGAGCATTATCAATCTGATCAAATGCTGAAAATTCTGCTTTTCCTTCATCAGCTAATACTTTTGTAATAGCCGCAGTAAGAGTTGTTTTACCATGATCGACATGACCTATTGTTCCAATGTTACAGTGAGGTTTGGTACGTTCAAATTTTTCTTTAGACATAATATCTTTCTCCACAAATTAAACCGTAAACGGCTATAGTAAACTTCGGATTTTATGGAGCGGGTGAAGGGAATCGAACCCTCATCTTCAGCTTGGAAGGCTGTTGCTCTACCATTGAGCTACACCCGCCTGTCCTTCCACCTAGCAGCTCTGCAACTGGTGGAGGGGGTAGGATTTGAACCTACGTAGGCATAGCCAACGGGTTTACAGCCCGTCCCCTTTAACCACTCGGGCACCCCTCCTTACAATTGGAGAGCTTACCAATGCTTTAAAATCCAAAGCAGAAGTGGTTTATTGAGCTTTCCGCAGGGAAAGTCAATACCCCAAAACAAATAATTAGAATAAAACTTAAAGCAATTTAAAAAAAAATCCATAAAATATTGATATTTTGCCATTTTTCTAATATTGACAATTTCTTGTCAGTCTTAATAAATATTTAAAAATGACTAGAAAAAAAATAAATAAAAATAAGAATTATACACCCTATTATATCTGGGGATTACATGCATCTATATCAGCATTAAAAAATGATAATAGAAAAATTAAGAATATTTTCTGCTCTCAACTTGTTTTTGATAAATATCTTGATAATTTAGTTAATATTACTAGCCCTATAAAAATAGTTAAAAGTAACGATTTAGATATACTTTTGAATAATAAATTTACTCATCAAGGTATAGTAATTGAAACACTTCCCTTAAGTTATTCAGAAATAAATGAATCTCTAAATGATGACAATACAATAATTGCTCTGGACCAGGTTACAGACCCACAAAATGTTGGAGCGATTATAAGAACATTTAATTTTTTTGGTGGAAAAAATCTTATAATAACAAAAGATCATAGCTCAGAAATTAATGGTTCCTTGGCAAAATCAGCTTCTGGAGCTTTAGAAAATATCAACATAATTAAAGTTACAAATTTATCAATGGCTTTAAAAAAATTACGAAAAAAAGGATTTATAATCATAGGCTTAGATGAAAATAGTGATGTATTTCTTCATAAAGCAAAAGATTACAGAAATGAAAAAAAAGTGTTAGTTATGGGCTCTGAAGGAAAAGGTTTAAGAAGATTAACAAAAGAAAATTGTGATCTTTTAGTTTCAATTGCTAATAATAATGATAGTGATTTTAATACATTAAATGTTAGTGTTAGTAGTGCTTTAGCATTATATGAGTTTATGGGGAGTGAAATTAACAATTAATGGAACATATTACCTTACCAAATTTATTCTTTCAAAAAGCTTTAGAAAACTCAGATAAGCCATTTCTATGGGCAAAAAAGATTATTATTGTTTCAGAAAATAGACCAGAATGGATAATATCTGATTTAGCAATAAATACTTTAAACGCTATAACTGTTCCAGCCTATGTTACTAATACTGAAGATGATCATAGGTATATTATTGAACACTCTGATGCTAAGGCAGTAATTGTTTCTGATAATATAATTGCTAATAGAATAGCATTAGCTCTGAGTAAAGTTAACTCATGTAAACTTTTAATTACGATGGATGAATACAGCGGTTTTATGCCTGAAGGCTTAAAAGTTGAAAGTTACGAAAAACTTACTCAGATTGGTGAAGAAAATATATCCACTGCATTACATAACCTTAATACTATAGATAAGGATGATATTTGTTGTTTAATTTATACATCTGGTACTGGAGGTAGGCCTAAAGGCGTAATGCTTACCCATAAATCGATTTACCATAATATTTTAGGAGCTGATGATTTAGTTAAGCAAGTTGGTGATATTGAGCATACATATTTATCGCTAGTTCCTTTATCACATGCTTATGAACATATGGCTATATTTCTGCAAATTTATTTAGGCGCTCAAATTTACTTTGCAGAGGGTCCAGAAAAATTTGCAGCTAATTTATTAGAGGTATCACCTACCCTATCTACTGCAGTTCCAAGACTTTTTGAAGTTCTTTATGATAGAATAAGAATTCAAATTAAAAATTCCCAGATATAGGTTATTTCTTTTTATCTCTTGGTGTTCAAATTATTCAAGGTTATGGACAAACTGAAGCTAGTCCTCTAATAAGCGCAAATCCTCCAGTTAAAGTAAAAATTGAAACTGTTGGCCCTCCAATAAAAGGTGTTGAAGTTAAACTATCTGATGACGGAGAATTGCTTGTAAAAGGTGACGGCGTAATGAAAGGTTATTGGAAGCAAGAAAAAGAAACATCGGAAACCATCATTGATGGATGGCTTCATACTGGTGATCTAGCAGATATCGATAACGATGGATACATAAGTATTAAGGATAGAAAAAAAGAAATAATAGTTAACTCTGGTGGAGACAATATTGCACCAGTTCGGCCTGAAGCCAGCCTTACATTCCAAGATATTATTTTACAAGCCATGGTATCTGGTGATAGGAGGCCTTATTTAGTCGCTTTAATTGTAACCGAACCTGAAATGGTAAGAGATATGAGTGAGGAAGATATTGAAAAAGAAGTATCTCTTGCAGTTAAAAAGGCTAATGAAAATTTGTCGCAAATAGAGAAAATTAGACAATTCATAATTATTAACGAACCTTTCTCAACTGATAATGGAATGCTGACTCCAACCATGAAATTAAGGCGTCATATGATTAATGAGAATTATGGTAATCAATTAGATAGTCTTTACAAAAAAAATTCATAGAAAAATCTTTTAATTAAGTAAGTGTTGACACCTTTGTTTGATTATTTTTAAATCACCCTATGCCTCATGATAAAGTAGATGAAGAAACAGCTGAATGCCCAATGGCATTAGATGATATAGACTTATTTGAACCAGGAGCTCAGAAGTTTTGGTATGAATCATATGAAATATTACATAAAGAATCTCCTGTTCATAAGATACCCGGCGAGGGAACTACTAAGGATACAGACGGGTTTATAATTTCAAAATATGAAGATATAGCTTATATAGTTAAAGATATTGTTAGGTTTCCTCCTCCAGTAGTTAAACAATTAGACGAAGCTTCTAGTAGCGGTGTTGCTGGATTTACTGATGATAAAAAAGAAGAAAATGAAGAAAAAATGGTTAGCAGGCATGATCCTTCTTTCATGAATGCTATGCAGATATCTATACAAAGTCTAAGACCAAATGAAGAACTATGGAAAGCTCACAAAAGACAACTAACTGATCCTTGGGTTGGCCCTGGAGCATCAAGACATGAAGATATGATAACAGAAGCAACCAATAAACTTATTGATAATTGGATTGATAATGATGAGGTTGAGTTTGTTTCAGAATTTGCAATGCCTTTACCACAAATCGTTATGGCAAATGTAATAGGATTCCCTTTAGAAGATATACCACTTCACAAAAAATGGGGTGATGCTATGGTTATGCCTTTTGTTTACGGACAAGGTCATAGAAATCTTCTTACTAAAGAACAAACGAAAGAACAAAGATCGTTGTTAACCGAATTTACTGATTATGTGGTTGATAAAGTTGCTGATAAAAGAAAAAACCCCCAAGAGGATATGATTTCATTTTTGACTGAAGTTACATATGAGCCCTTTGATAGGAAACTTACTGATCATGAAATAGTAGGAGTTGCCTATGCAATGATTATCGGCGGTCTTGAGACAACTCAATATGCTATAGCCCATCAAGCACAGATGTTAGTAGATGATCCTGAGCTTTATATTGAGTTAAACAATGATAGAAGTAAAATAAATGCTTTTATTGAAGAATCTCTCAGAGTTCGTGCACCTACTCAAGGTTTATCAACTAGGATGACAACTCAAGATGAAGTTTTCCAAGGTGTTAATGTTCCAAAAGGGTCAATTCTTCATTTGAGATATGGAGCAGCAAATGTAGACCCTGATGAATTTGAATGTCCACATCAAGTTGACCTTAATAGAAAGGCTCTCACTAGACATTTAACATTTTCTCAAGGACATAGAACTTGTCCTGGAAATGGAATTTCCAGATTAGAACAGAATATTGCTTGGAATTGTTTAATGGATAGAATTGAAAAATTTGAATTCACTCCTAGTACTCAAATCGATTACCAACCAGGAATTATGTTAGGTACCCTAGAATTACTTCTCAAATTTAAAAGATTATAAATTTCATCAAGGTTTAAGTTTACCTTTATAAATGATTAGTGTATTTAAAATTTATCTTAAACCTAAAGGCCGACTTAGCTCAACTGGTAGAGCACCTGATTTGTAATCAGGGGGTTGGGGGTTCAAGTCCCTCAGTCGGCACCATTTAATTTACTAAATAGCGAAACCCTGCCCTTTTCTCTTTAGAAAATATTTATTTATCTATCTAATATTAGACATTCTCTAAACATTTAATTAACTTATGATTATGAGCAGAAGATTGGATTTAAATATTGGTTGGCATAAATATACAAAATTTATGAATTCTTTTTCAAACCCAAAACATAAATTAATGCTTAATAATATGCGATACCATCTTAAATATGAATGCTTACAGGATCCTGAAATATTCAATACAATAATTCCAAATCCAGAATATAAATTCTAATGACTTGCAGGCTTGCTAAAACATTAGTATTACTTTTTTGCTCAACTGCATTATTTTCTCACGAGTTTAACCCTGCGCACCTAGTGATAAATGAGGAAGCTGAAAATGAATACCAAGTTAGCTGGATGTATCCTATTAAAAATATTGGTGCTAGAGCAGAAGTTTTTTTTCCAGATGGTTGTAAAAGAAATAGTCAATTACCAAGCCAAAAAGGGAAATATTTG
>LUMG01000006.1_pt1 | contig 44571 bp, 43 predicted proteins | sample 729691 | NCBI WGS metagenome assembly LUMG01 (sample SAMN03860269, study PRJNA289734) | marine metagenome | biome: seawater column; feature: ocean; material: water; isolation source: Red Sea water column Station 34 - depth 50m | place: Saudi Arabia: Red Sea | collected 2011-10-15 | depth 50 m
CTACATGGGGTTTTTACACTCCGCCATCTAGCTCATGGGATAAACAGTTGGTACCAGAGATGAGACCAGAAAAAATGAAAATAATAGAAATTATGTCTGGTCATGGTAACGCAGAAGAGTATCGATCTTATCAACATATTATTGGGGATCTCAATAACCCTGTTTGCCCAAAACCAACATCTGATTTTTTACCTTCTTGTTGGAGGGCAGGTCAAATAATCGAAGATAGGTGTTTGCAAGAAGGATTAAGTAAGGCTGAATGTGAAGAAAGAGCAAAAAAAACCAGAGAATTTACTGCTAATCTTGGTTTAGGTGGTCACACTTTAATCACTGGTGAAACACCTGATGATTGGCTAGACTCTGGTCAATGCAAAGATTGTTTCTTACCAGCCTTTAATCATAACCCTCTAACTTCAGTGCAATATGGTTTAGCAATTACTGATTTTTCGTCTGAAAAACCTCTAAATTTTAAATGGGGTTTCATATCAGCCTCTGATAATCATAGGTCAAGACCTGGTACAGGATATAAGCCAGTGGATAGATTAAAAAATACAGAAATGCTTAGAGCAAGAAGTAAGTTTTGGAGAGATAGAACATTTCCTATTAGCAAAGAGAAACCATCGTCAGTTTTAGAGCTTTCTCGAGAAGATGTCCTTAATAGTGGCCTTTCTTTTCAATTAACTGAGTTAGAAAGACAACAAAGTTTTTGGACACAAGGCGGTTTGGCAGCTGTTCATAGCGAATCCAGAAGTCGTGATGGAATTTGGGATGCCCTCAATAGAAAAGAAATTTATGCAACTTCAGGTCCTAGAATGCTTCTATGGTTTGATGAAGTATCTTCAAGCACATCTAAGCCAATGGGCTCTGAAATTACAACCTCAGAAAACCCTGTTTTTGTAGTGAAAGCTGTTGGATCTTTTAAACAATTACCTGGATGTCCTGAGTTTACAATTGAAGGTATGTCTGGTGAAAGAATAGAAAAATTATGCGCTGGCGAGTGCTATAACCCTTCATCGGAAAGACACAAAGTAACTAGAATAGAGATTATTAAAATTACTCCTCAAGTAAATTCAAATGAAAATGTAAGCGAGTTAATTATGGATCCCTGGTTATCACTTCCATGTGAAAACAATATAAATGGATGTGAGGTTAAATTTGAGGATAAAGATTTCATCAAAGATGATAGACAGGCTGTTTATTATGCTCGGGCAATTCAAGAGCCAACTGAAACAATTAATGGTGATGCGCTTAGATGTACTTATGATGATCAAGGCAATTGTTTAGAGGTTAACCCATGTTACGGTGATTATAGAATTGATGAAAATGATCAGTGTTTGACTAAAGTTGAGCATAGGGCTTGGTCTTCACCAATTTTTATTTCTAAAGTTCAGAATGAACAATAGATTAATCCTTTTTTTTGGAATTTTATTAGGACTATTTCTTGTCCTTTATGGAGTAATTATCCCAAATGATAAAATTGAAGAATCTAATGCAGTGGTATCTGTTAATGGCCATCCAATTTATCAAACAGATTGGGATCTAGCTTTACAAGCATTATCCATGAACAAGAGAAACGAAATTACAGATGAAGATAAAAGACTTGTTCTTGAAAGGTTAATAGATGAACAATTGCTTTTACAAAGAGGTTTAGAAATTGATTTACCTCAGACAGAGGGAATGGTTAGAAAATCTATTGTTAATTCAATGATTGATAAAATTGTTGTTGAAGGTCAATTATTCACAGTTTCTGAAAATGTTTTGATAGATTTTTATGAAGATAACAAAGATTTTTTTTCAGGTCATTCAGAGGTTCATATTAAAAAAATATTTTTAGAATATAAGTCTCAATCTGAAGATGAAGAGAAATTAGATACCATAAGACAGCTCTTAATAGATGGAGAGGATTTTGATTTTGTCGAAGCAGAATATGGAGATTATATTCTTCCAGAAATACCTAATATGCTTTTACCAATAAAAAAATTGAAAGATTATGTTGAGCCTGATCTTGTAGATATTATTTTAAATATGACACCAGGGCAGATCACTTCAGAAATTGAAACTGAAAATGGTTATGTTTTTTTGTATATGCTTTCATCTATAAGGGGTGAAGAAAAAGACTTTCAGTCTGTTAAAAAAGAAGTTCTTAGTGAGTACAATAGAAGGAATGATGAGCTTTCTTTAAAAAATTATTTAGAATGGCTTAGAAATAAATCGGAAATCATATATGCGCAATAAATCCATACATACTTTTTTAGTATTTTTCATTTTTATTCTTTTCTCTTTTCCGATAAATGCGCATCAATTAAGTCGATCTTTTTCTAAATGGGAGATAAACAATAAAGATGTTGAGGTTTCCTTTACCGTTCCTGCTAGACAAGTAACTTTACTTCCTGCTGTAGAGGGTCCTCTATCCAGCCTGGATACATTATTAGCTCGGCATTTAGAAAAACATTTGAAAATTTATAATTCAAACGAAGAATGTAATAAGATAGGTGAAATTCAATCATCTTATGATGATAATGATTATGTTCGCGGACAGATCAAATTCACATGTGAAAATAATGGCGATGAAATCTTAATTAAAAATAGCTCTTTTTTTCCTGTTTCTATTGGTCATGTTCATTTCGCTAGAATTAAAATTAATGATTCCGATTGGCAAGAGAGTATTTTTACTAGTTCAAGACAAGAGGCTACTTTTTCTCTTTTAACAGGAAAAAGTGATCAAAGTAAATTTGAGATATTTGTAGATTATATTTATCTAGGTTTTGATCACATTCTAGAAGGATATGATCACTTAGCTTTTTTATTAGCTATTCTTTTAATAACTTTTCAATTCAGAAAAATGTTATTATCTATTACTGGCTTCACTTTAGGGCATTCAATTACTCTAGCTTTAGCAAGCTTAGGTTATGTTCAACCATCAGGAGAAGCTATTGAAGCTTTGATAGGGTTTACAATTTTATTAGTTGCTTACGAAGCTTTAACCATTGAAGAAAAAAACCGATATTCTTTTGCATCAATTTTGACTTTACTCATTATTATTTTAGCTGCCGTATCTCTTTTCATAGGTGGAACAATAAATATGATGACATGGATAGGCTTAATCATATTCACCTTCTTCTATAACATTCTTCTTGAAGATAGACAGCAAGCAGAGAAATTAAATCCTTTAATTACAATAATTTTTGGATTAATTCATGGTTTTGGTTTTGCAGGAGTTCTCTCGGAATTAGGATTACCAAAGGATGGTTTAGTTGTTGGCTTATTAGGGTTCAACCTAGGGGTTGAATTGGGTCAAATATTAGTAGTTTTAATAGCGCTCACTATTCTATTTTTACTAGGAAAAACTTATCTTTCTCGTTATAAGGGCTTTGTTTATGATTTAACAGGGATGTTGTTAATAGCTCTTGGTGTATACTGGTTTGTAGGTAGAGCTTTAGGAATTTAATTATGGAAGCTAAAAAAATAATTTTACAATTTATATGTCCTGATAAGGCAGGTGTTTTATCTGCTGCAACTCAGTTCTTATTTAAAAGAAATGCTTTTATGACAGAGGTTTCTTCATTCAGTGATAATGATACTAAAAAGTTTTTCAGTAGGATTGCTTTTGAGAATGAAGATGGTTCAAGTTTTAATATTAATGATTTGGAAAAAGAATTTTCTACAGAATTAAAAGAATTTAAAATTGATGGAAGATTTTTTGATGCTGAACAGCCATGTAAAGCAATTATTGCTGTAAGTAAGGTTGGTCATTGCTTGAATGATCTTCTTCATAGATGGAAAATTGGGTCTCTTCCTATAGATATTAAAGGTGTAATATCTAATCATGAAACTTCTAAAGATATTGTTGAATGGAACAATATTCCCTTTCATTATTTACCAATTTCACCAGACACCAAATCAGAACAAGAGCAGTTATTTAAAGAAATATATCAAAATAGTGGTTCAGAACTATTAGTTTTAGCGCGTTACATGCAAATCTTATCCTCAGACTTCCTAAATGAATTGGATGGCCAGTGCATTAATATTCATCATTCCTTTTTACCTGGATTTAAAGGTGCGAAACCTTATCACCAGGCACATGAACGAGGTGTTAAAATAATTGGGGCTACAGCTCATTATGTTACCGATGATCTAGATGAAGGTCCTATTATCGAGCAGGATATTCTTAGGGTAGATCATAGCGCATCCCCGGAAAGCATGCAGGAAAGTGGATATGATATTGAATCTGCTGTTTTATTAAGAGCTGTAAGACTATATGCTGAAAGAAGAATTTTATTAAACGGCTTAAAGACAGTAGTATTTAATTAATGCAAAGATAGTTTACTTTTTTTATGTAATGGTTTTTATTATGGATAGATTCTTAAATTGAGGTAAAAATGGATAAACAAGTTCAAGAAACATATGCAAGTGATGATGTAAGAAGTATTCCACTTTTAGATAGAGTTAAAGAACTAAAAGATGATATTTTAGCGGGTGGTGATGAAGCTCAAAATCTTAGAAGATTGCCCGACGAAACTGTTAAAACCCTTGTAGATAAGGGATTATTTCGTTTTGCTCCTCCTAAAGAATTAGGCGGAGATGACGCAACTATTTGTGAAACTATTGAGGTATTAGAAGCTGTTGCAGCAATAGATGGTTCTGTTGCTTGGAATGTTATGATTGGTTCAGAAATTAATGCAATGGTTGCGGGTGGCATGGATCCAGAACTAGCAAAAGAAGTTTATCTTGAGAATCCCGGTGTAATTATGTGTGGCGGTGGCGGTCCAGGAAGTACTCCACCAAAAGCTGTTAAGCAAGATGATGGAAGTTATAGAATTTGGGGTGAAACGACTTTTCAAAGTGGATGTCATCAGGCTGAATGGTGTCTAATGGCTGCGCCAATTTATGAAAATGATGAGCCTGTATTGGATGAAAATGGAATGCCAAATGTTCGTTTATGGTTTTTAAATAAAAGTGAATGGACAATTAGAGATACTTGGGATGTTGCTGGTATGAGAGGCTCAGGAAGTCATAATGTAGTAGCAGAGGGCGCTCTTGTACCTGAGAGATTTGTTCCTGTTCAACTTATGACAACTCCTGCCCATTATCCAAATCCTGTTTATAGAGTTCCTACTGCCTTGAGGTTGGCATATAACAAAGCAGCTGTCGCAATAGGTGTTGCAAGAGGCGCGATTGATACTTTTGTTGATTTAGCTCAAAATAAAATTCCAATGCTATCTGTAACAACAACGCGTGAAAAACCAATTGCACAATATCGCATTGGTGAAGCTGAAGCTAAATTAAGAGCTGCAAGAGCTTTTCTAATGGAATCTATGCGAGCCGTTGAAGACGAACTTGAAACAGGTCTAGAAAAACCTTCACCATCTGTAACCCACATAGGAAGACTTGCATGTACATATGCAGCAAACGCTTCAATGGAAGTTACTGATGCTATTCATATAACTGCTGGAACTAGCGGTATGCGTATGCATAGTCCTTTAGAGAGAAAATTAAGAGACTCACATGCATGTGCTACACATCGCTGGGTTGCGCATCCATTATATGAAGATCTTGGTAAGATTTTCTTAGGTGTTGAAGCTTCTCCTGAATTTACTGGTGAAGACTAAAAGTTAAATAACTAACTTATTTACCTATATTTTTTTCGATTATGTTGGTTTTTAGACCATCTAGTGATTTTGTATTACTTGATTCCCAATATGATCTAATACCTTTTTCTCCTGCAACCTTATTGGATTTATCTAAGATATCTCTTTCCTTTTTGAATTCGTATTCAGGAACAGCCCATCCACAGGATGTTTGAACAAGTTCTATAGAGAGATCAAATATTTGCCTTGAGCCCTCAGAGTATGGAAATAAATCAACAAATTCTTTCCATTCCTCATCTAAATGGTGAATAACCTTTGCTTGTCCATAAATTCTAAGAATTAGTGGTTTACCTTCAAAAGCATTCATCATGAGTGTCATTCTAGGGTTTTCTTGAACATGTGCAGCCGTTTCGTTACCGCTACCTGTCAGGTTCATCCATAAAATTCTATTATTTTCAACAACTCTTAAGCTATCTAAACCTTTAGGTGAAAGATTTATAGTTCCTTCTGCAACTCCAGTAGCAACAAAAAATACTTTCTGATCTTTAATAAAATCTATGTGTTCTTCAGTTAATTTATCAAATAATTCCATAAACCTTAATCCGGATAAGTATTAGGAGCTTGAAATTTATAACCTTCTTGCTCCAGAAATTTTGCAAGCCCAATGGTTTTAAGATCTCCATATTGAGGGCCTATTATTTGAATTCCAATTGGCAGTCCTTTGTCACTTAAGCCAGTTGGAATAATCGTTGAGGGAAGGTAACTTGCTATAGCTAAACCGGCCCAAAAAATTTGCTCAAAATATGGTCTTTCATCATTATCTACCATTACTGTTCTATCACCGAAGGCACCGTGGTCATGCTCTATGGCATCTGTAGCCATTATAGGCGCAATAACTGCATCATATTCTTTGAAAAACTCATGCCAAGCCCATCTTAAATGCGTCCTTTTTTCATTAGCAATATTATAATCACGAAGAGAAGAAAGCTGTTTTTTTAATGTATAGGCTGATTGGGTATCGTGAGTAGGATCTAAAGTCGTTGATTTATTATTGTCAGAAGAGTCTAACTCCTCGAATTTATCTAGCAATTTTTGATAATCTTCTTCTGAGCTTCTTGAGGCCATGGTAGGGTGAAGAAGTGATGCATAAGTATCCATAGACTCTAAAATATCAAAATCAGGTTTGGCTTCAAAATCTACGATACCTTTATTAGATGTTATTGTTTCTGCCACATTAGTCACACGATTTTGAGTTTCTTGATTTACAGGAGCAAAATCTTGATTAACCCATGCTGCAATTTTATATTCTTTTAAAGATGTTTTATTAGGTTTCTCTAAATCCATCTTCAAACCTGCTCCATCAATTTCATCTGGACCACCCATAACTAAAACACCTGTTTCAAGATCTTGAGCGCTTCTACCTAAGGGGCCAATAACAGTTAAATCAGATTGAGCTAAAACATTTGGTGCAGCATGCCCCCTTGGCGGTAAGAGACCCCATGTTGGCTTATGACCAAAGACTCCACAAAAATGTGCAGGATTTCTTATTGATCCTCCAATATCAGAACCCGTCTCAAAGCCCGTCATTCCTGATGCTAATGCAGCCGCAGATCCACCAGATGATCCTCCAGGACTTCTAGTTAAATCCCAAGGGTTATTTGTAGTACCATAAATTTCATTATAGCTTTGAAAATCTGCGAGATTGTAAGGAACATTTGTTTTTCCAAAAATAACCGCACCCGCATTTTTTAGTCTTTCTACAGATAGAGCATCTTTGCTTGCAACATTATCTTTTAAGGCTGGATTACCTCTTGATGTAACTGTTCCTGCAAGATCATAAGAATCTTTAATTGTCATTGGAACACCATGTAATGGACCTAAAATATTACCCTTACTTAGTTCTTCATCAGCTTTTAAAGCTGCTTTCTTTGCTTTCTCATAATCTTTGACAATAATAGCATTGATATCTGAATTATATTTTTCAACCCGTGAAATATAATAATCCAATAACTCAACACTGCTTATTTCTTTATCTTTAATTAGCTTTGCTAGCTCATCTGCTGATTTATACGCTATCATAAAACTCTCCCGCATATACTATAGTGAAAATAGTAAGCATCAGAAAGTAAATATTATGATTAAATTTGGAGATCTTCTTTAGATATAATTATTCCATCTTCATCGGCATATATATAATCACCTTCAGATATATCCGTATCAGCGAAATTAAGATCAACACCGAATTCACCACCATCATTTTTATTTGATTTTTTTGGATTTGAGTTCAGGGCTTTTACACCAATTTTTTCTTCTTTAATTTCAAGTTGATCTCTAATGCAGCCGTTTACAATTATTCCTGACCAGTTATTCTGACTAGCTAATGCTGCTAGGTTTCCACCCAATAAAGCACAATTAAGAGATGCTTGACCATCAATAACCAGAACATCGCCATTGCCTTCAGATTCTAATGCTGCTCTAACTTTAGTGTTATCGTCTAAGGTTTTAATGGTCTTTACTTTGCCACTAAAAGATTTAACACCGCCATAATCTCTAAAAAGAGGTTTTAGAATTCTTACTGAGTCAGAATATTTATCACTTATATCAGCTGTTGGTAGCATAAATGCTAATTATTCAGCTGCATCAAACTGATCTGCTTCTGTTGAGTCACCTAGTGCAGTTGTTGAAGACTCACCACCTGCTGAAGCTTCAGAAATAAGATCGAAATAACCTGTTCCAACTTCTCTTTGATGCCTTGTAGCTGTGTAGCCATCTTTTTCTGCAGCAAATTCAGCTTGTTGAAGCTCACTGTATGCGCCCATTCCTCTATCTCTAAAGTTAGAAGCCAATTGGAACATCCCATAATTGAGTTGATGGAACCCAGCTAAAGTAACAAACTGATACTTAAAGCCCATTTTTCCAATTTCTTCTCTGAATGTTTCAATAGTATCAAGATCAAGGTTAGCTTTCCAATTAAAGCTTGGCGAACAGTTATATGCTAACATTTGATTTGGAAATTCTTTTTTAACAGCATCAGAAAACTGTTTTGCTACTTCAAGACTCGGCACTGATGTCTCCATCCAAATTAAATCTGCATAAGGAGCGTAAGCAAGAGCTCTTTTAATACAATTATCAACCCCTGTGCCATCTTTTAATCTATAGAATCCTTCAGGTGTTCTATCGGATGCATCAATAAATTCATGATCTCTTTCATCTGCATCAGATGTGATAAGTTTAGCGCTTTCAGCATCTGTTCTAGCAACTATTAATGTTGGAACGCCACAAACATCAGCTGCTAATCTAGCAGCATTTAAATTTCTAACATGCTGTTTGGTAGGTATAAGAACTTTACCGCCCATGTGACCGCATTTTTTTTCAGAGGCAAGTTGGTCTTCATAATGAACACCTGAAGCACCTGCTTCAATATATGCTCTCATTATCTCATAGCAATTTAGTGGACCACCAAAACCCGCTTCAGCATCTGCAACAATTGGCGCAAACCATTCTCTCTGGGCACCGCCTTCAGAATGTTCTATTTGATCAGCTCTTTGCAAAGTTCTGTTAATTTTTCTTGCAAGTTCTGGTCCTGAATTAGCAGGATAAAGACTTTGATCAGGATATGTAGAACCAGCTGTATTATTATCAGCAGCGACTTGCCATCCAGATAGATAAATAGCTTTTAAACCAGCTTTAACCATTTGCATAGCTTGGTTACCTGAGAGCGCACCTAAAGATGAGACTTGATCTTCAGAATGAAGTAAATCCCATAATCTATTAGATCCTCTTGTAGCCAATGTATATTCAATAGGAAATGACCCTCTAAGTCTTTCAACTTCTTCAACTGAGTATGGTCTATCAATTCCATCATAACGACCTTCAGGCGCCGAAGGAACTAAATCATAGAAACTTTTTGTCATACTTTATCCTTTCAAAAAAAATGCTAAGAAGACACTATTTCTTCATAAGCAGGAAGTGTCAAGAACTCTTCACAAACAGGAGATATAGACATTTTTTCAAATATTTCAACAGCTTTTTCATATTTGCCTTTTGCCCAAACTTCCTCACCTAGAACTTCTTTTAAATTAGCTATTTCACTGGTTAAAATATCTTTAAATAATTCCTCATTAACCGTTCTTCCATCATCGAGTTTTGTTGCATGTTTCAACCATTGCCAGATTTGTGCTCTTGATATTTCTGCTGTCGCTGCGTCTTCCATTAAGTTATATAAAGGTACAGCCCCACGACCCGCCAACCACGCTTCGATATATTGAACGCCGACCTTAATACATTCGCGCATTCCTTCTTCAGTTCTTTGACCTTTATGCACTTCTAGTAAATCGTCTTGAGTGATTGTTATATTATCTAAAGAAACATCTAGCTGATTATCACCAGACAACTGTTTATCAAAAATTTCCATCGCCACAGGTACTAACCCAGGATGTGCAACCCATGTCCCATCATGACCATTGTTAACTTCTCGTTCCTTGTCATTTCTTACTTTTTCAAATGCTTTATCATTTTCTTCATCATTATTCTTTACAGGAATTTGAGCAGCCATACCTCCCATAGCGAAAGCACCTCTTTTGTGACAAGTTTTTATTAATAGTAGCGAATAGGAATTTAAAAAAGCATCTCCCATAATAACTTGTGAACGGTCTGGAAGAATATAGTTCGGGTTTAAAGCTAATCTCTTAATGTAGCTAAATATATAATCCCATCGACCACAGTTCAAACCAACAATATGATCTTTTAATTCATATAATATTTCGTCCATTTGGAATGCTGCAGGTAGTGTCTCAATCAAAATTGTTGCTTTACATGTACCATTTTCAATACCTAGTTTTTCTTGGGCATACACAAACACTTCATTCCATAATCTTGCCTCTAGATATGTTTCCATTTTTGGTAGATAGAAATATGGACCTGTTCCATTCTCTTTTAATTTCGCGTGATTATGAAAAAGATAAACAGCAAAATCAAATATACCGCCTGAAATTCTTACTCCATCAATTTCAATATGAGCTTCCTCAAGATGCCAACCCCTTGGTCTGACAATTAATACAGCAGGGTCTGGATTTAATTTATATTCTTTTCCATTATTTGGATCGAGAAAATCAATTTGACCTCTCCAGAGATCATATAAATTAATTTGACCATTAATTACATTATTCCAAGTTGGTGACATAGAGTCTTCAAAATCAGTCATAAAGGTCTTTGCACCTGAATTAAGGGCGTTAATAACCATTTTACGATCTACTGGCCCTGTAATTTCTACTCTTCTATCTTGTAAGTCCTTTGGTATTGGCGCTACTTTCCAATCTGAGTTTCTTACTTCCTCAGTTTCAGGAGGAAAATTAGGTAATTCTCCAGCATCATATTCTTTTTGTTTTTCAGCTCTTATTTTAAGTAATTCTTTTCTTTTGTGGCCAAAGTTTTTTTCTAGATCATAAATAAATTCAAGACATTCTTCTGTAAGAACTTTTTCAATTCCAGGTACGCTGGTATCAAGAATTTCCATGCCTTCAGGTGTATTAATCATATTCTTTTCCATAATTTTTCCTATAGAGTATATAACATAGATAATTTGATGATGTTATATTAATGAATCTATTTATAAAGGTATAGTGATGACTTCAGATAATAAAAAAAAGATTAAAGCTGAACGTCCTAGAGGATTTGAAGATCTTTCGGGTGAAGATCTTTTATTGCTAGAAAAAATCATATCCACGATTGAGAAAACATATCAATTTTATGGATTTGAAAAATTGGAGACTAGTATTGTTGAACTTTCAAATGTCATTGGCTCTTTTTTACCTGATCAGGATAGACCTAATGAAGGTGTTTTTTCTTTGGAAGATGATGATAGCAGGTGGTTATCTTTAAGATATGATTTAACATCTGGTTTAGCTCGTTATGTGGCTGAAAATTATGATGCATTACCCAAACCTTATAGAAGGTATCAATCTGGTTGGGTTTTTAGAAATGAAAAACCAGGTCCAGGTAGGTTCCGTCAATTCATGCAAGTGGATGCTGATACAGTAGGAAGTAAAAATCCTTTAGCCGATGCTGAAATGTGTATGATGTTTTCAGATGTATTTGAAAATATAGGAATTGAAAGAAATGACTATCTAATAAGATTAAATAATAGAAATTTGCTGGATGCTCTATTAGATCAGATCGGATTAAATTCTATAAATAATTCTGATCAGTATTTAACTGTTATGCGTTCTATAGATAAACTTGATAGATTAGGCTTTTCTGCTGTTACAGAGCTACTTGGTAAGGGCAGAAAGGATAAATCTGGCGATTTCACGAAAGGCGCAGAGCTTAATACCGAACAAATAGATAAAATAATTAATTTCTTGAAGCAGGGTGATAAGAGTCAAAAGACAAATAGAAAATCTGCACTAGAAAAATTAGAAAAGGATTTTTGTGATAGTGATAAATTCTCTGAAGCAGTTATCGAGCTATTGGCTATTTCAGATATCTTAGATGGCGCAGGGTACAATGAAGATAGAGTTGCTATAGACCCATCAGTAGTAAGAGGATTAGGATATTACACAGGGCCAGTTTATGAAGCAGATCTTATTTTCCCAAAAAATAATGATTTACAAAACTTTGGTTCTGTTGGAGGGGGAGGTCGTTACGACAGTCTCGTAGAAAGACTGAAAGGAGTAAAAGTTCCAGCTACAGGAATTTCAATAGGTGTGAGTAGATTAATGACAGCCCTAAAAATTTTGGATCAAAAAGTTAATAACAAAAGTGATATTGATGTTGTTGTTTTGTTAATGAACAAAGATGATCAAGTTTATTATTTTAACTTAGCATCAAAACTTAGAGATGAAGGTTTATTAGCAGATTTATATGTTGGCGATGGAAGTATGAAAGCCCAATTAAAATATGCTGATAAAAGAAATGCCAAAATTGCTTTAATTATAGGTGATGATGAAATAGAGAATAACACCGTAACAATTAAAGATTTAAATAAGGGTGCACAATTATCTAAAGATATTAGTAAAAATGAAGAATGGCGATCAAGCAAAGACACTCAAGTGAATGTCCCTCAATCTGAAATGATTAAGATGATAAAATCTATTTTATCTAAAAGTTCATAAAATATGAAATAAAATATTGATTTAATAAAATATTCATATTATATGAATAATTCTTATGAATAAGTCTGTAAATAACATAATTAATGCGCTTGGAGGAACTACCAAACTAGCGAATTTACTTGGAGTTAATCCATCTGCTGTCTCTAATTATAGGCAAAAAGGTTTTCCTGCTAGATTGCATCTTAAAATCATTGCTTTATGTGAAGAATTTTCTATACCGATTGATAATGATTTCATTGATAAGTCTAAAATCCCTCTTAAGGTTATAAAATCTAATTCCAATGAATTTCTTACACATAAGTCAAATTCAATTATGTCATCGCTTTCCTCAGATGGATATCAATTAATTGATCCACCTATATTGGTTCCTGCAGATAAAGTTATTGATAGACTTGGAGAAACTATTGTTGATAGGTTGTTTATCTTTTCTCAAAAAGATGGAATTAGATTATGCTTGCGGCCTGATTTAACGATACCTACTTGTCTGTATTATTTGGATCAAGGTTTTGGCGGAGAAAAAAAACTATACTCATATTTTGGTAAAGTATTTCAATTTTACGATGAAGAAGAAAATGAACCTACTGAATTTACCCAAACAGGAATTGAGTCTATTGGTGATCAAGATTCGCTAAATGCTGATGTTGAAGTTTTTGTTAAAATTTATAATGCTTTAAAGAAAGAGGGCATAAATAATTTTAAAACATACTTTGGCGATGTTTCACTATTTCAAGAATTTATAAATGTTTTGGACATTCCTGAATTATGGAAAAAAAGCTTATTAGAAAAGTTCTGGAATGAAGATGAATTTAAAATTTTATTAGATGAGATAAGTAAAAAGAATATCAATAACGATAAATTTGCCGAAAGAGTATACTCCCTCGATATAGAGTCAGCATTAGAGTTGGTGAGAGGCACTATTAATTCATCAGATGGAAGTTTTTTTGCGGGACGAAGTTTAGAAGAAATAACAGATCGGTTAAGGAAAAAAGGTGAGTCATATTCTCTTAAGCCCCTCTCAGATTCAACAAAGAAATTAATAACTGAATTTCTCTCAATAAAAGATACACCTTCATTGGCAATTAGTGGATTAAGAAAATTATGTAAGTCTCTAGATAGATCATTATTAAATAAGATTGATGAAGTAGAAAAAAGATTTGAAATAATCAACAGTAATGGAGTTGATTTTAATAATGCTATTTTTGGTGCTGAAAAGGGTCGAGATGTAGAATATTATTCCGGATTTTTATATGATTTTGCTTGGAATAATAATAATGAGAGCATCTATATTGGAGGAGGCGGAAGGTATGATGACTTAATAAAGTTATTAGGGTCAGAAAATAGAATTCCGGCAGTTGGTGCAGCCCTAAATCTAAAAAAAGTTGAACGAATTTCACAAATCGAGAGTTTATAATGTCTAAAATCAAAGTTGGCTTACCATCAAAAGGAAGAATACAGGAAGAAATGAATAATTTTCTTACCTCTGCCGGTATTGATGTTAAGAAAGATGGAGGTCAAAGAACATATGTAGGTAGTTTTAGTAATTTTGAAGGCTTTGAAATAAGGTTTCTATCGGCAAATGAAATCGCAAAAGAGTTAAATAGTGGTAATCTTCATCTTGGTTTAACCGGCTTAGATCTCATAAGAGAATTAGATAGTAAAGATTCTAGTAATGTAATCCCACTTCTTAAATTAGGGTTTAGTAGAGCTGATGTCATCGCGGCAGTTCCTAATTCATGGATTGATGTATCAAATATGAAGGATCTTGCTGATGTATCTAGGGATTTTGTAAGGCTTCATGACAGAAGATTGAGAGTGGCTACAAAATTTCAAAATTTAACGAGAAACTTCTTTATTAAGAATAATGTAAATAACTTTAGGATAGTAGAAAGCATTGGATCAACCGAAGGGTCGCCATCTGCAGGAACTGCGGAAATGATTACCGATATTACCTCAAGCGGAAAGACCCTTGAGGAAAATAATTTAAAAATACTGGATGATGGAATTATCCTTAAAAGCGAAGCATGCATATTTGCTTCCATAAATGAAAAATGGAATGAAATAGAATTAGAAAATATTCAAAAATTCTTGCGAGTTTTATCAGCAAAATCTATGGCGATTTCTCATATAGAGCTAACTTTTAATTGTCATAAAAAAATTGATAATCTTGAATTAAATATCTTTCGAGAATATGAAGGGTTTTTTCTTAACAACTTTTTTGAAGCTGGTGATAATGTATCTTTAATAGTTCCTAATAATAACTCTTCATTGTGTTCTGAGTATTTAATATCACTTGGGTATGGACCAATTAAGATCAATAAGCCTGAATTCATCTATCAAAATAATAATGATGCTTGGAACAGACTTGCTTCAGTAATTTTTTAATCAAAAAAAAGGCCACCAAAAATGGCGGCCTTTAATTATAATATTAGTTATTTAATTACATCATGCCGCCCATGCCGCCCATGCCGCCCATGCCGCCCATATCTGGCATTGCTGGTGCAGCTGCACCTTTTGGCTCAGGCTTATCTGCAACCATTGCTTCTGTTGTAATTAACAAGCTAGCAATAGAGGAAGCATCTTGTAAGGCTGTTCTAACAACCTTAGTCGGGTCAACGATACCTGCAGCAACCATATCTAAATATTTTTCATTTTGTGCGTCAAAACCATGGTTAGCTTTAGTTGATCCTAAAACTTTTGAAACTACAATTGATCCTTCAACTCCAGCATTTTCAGCAATTTGTCTGATAGGAGCCTCTAGAGCGCGTCTAACAATTCTTATACCGGCGTTTTCATCTTCATTTGTAGTTTTCATTTTATCAAGAGCTTTAGTTGCTAAAAGAAGAGCTGTACCACCACCAGGAACTATACCTTCCTCAACAGCGGCTCTTGTAGCGTTAAGAGCATCATCTACTCTATCTTTTCTTTCTTTAACTTCAACTTCAGTTGCTCCACCAACTTTTAAAACTGCAACACCGCCGGCAAGCTTAGCTAATCTCTCTTGAAGTTTTTCTTTATCGTAATCAGATGTAGTTTCATCAATTTGTCTTCTGATCTGATTAACTCTGGCTTGAATATCTTTAGTTTTCCCAGAACCGTCTACGATAGTAGTATCATCTTTTGTAATACCTACTCTTTTAGCTGTTCCAAGCATATCTACAGTTACATTTTCAAGTTTAATACCAAGATCTTCTGATATAACCTGTCCACCAGTTAAAATTGCAATGTCTTCAAGCATAGCTTTTCTTCTATCTCCAAATCCAGGAGCTTTAACGGCCGCAACTTTTAGACCACCTCTTAATCTGTTCACAACAAGAGTAGCAAGAGCTTCTCCTTCTATGTCCTCAGCAATGATTAACAATGCTCTACTAGATTGAGCTACTGATTCAAGGATCGGAAGCATAGATTGTAAATTAGATAATTTTGATTCATGTAGTAAAATTAGTGGATCTTCTAATTCTGTAATCATCTTGTCTGCATTAGTTATAAAGTAAGGTGATAAATAACCTCTGTCGAATTGCATTCCTTCAACAACTTCAAGTTCAGAGTCTAAACTTTTTGCTTCTTCGACAGTTATTACACCCTCGTTACCAACTTTTTGCATAGCTTCTGCAATCATATTTCCAATTTCAGCTTCACCGTTAGCGGAAATTGTTCCTACTTGAGCAACTTCCTCATTTGATTTCACTTTTTTGGATCTTTTTGTTAAATTTTCTATAGCTGTTTTTACTGCTGCATCAATTCCTCTTTTAACGTCCATTGGATTCATACCTGCTGCAACTGCTTTTGAACCTTCTCTAACTATTGATTGAGTTAAAACTGTAGCGGTTGTTGTTCCGTCACCAGCTTCATCATTTGTTTTAGAAGCTACTTCACGAACCATTTGAGCTCCCATATTTTCAAACTTATCCTCTAATTCAATTTCTTTCGCTACAGTTACTCCATCTTTAGTAGATCTTGGTGCACCGAAAGATTTATCAATTACTACATTTCTTCCCTTAGGTCCTAATGTAACTTTAACTGCGTCAGCAAGAATATCGACACCGTTTAACATCTTTGTTCTTGCTTCACTTCCAAAAATTACTTCTTTTGACATTTTTTTCCTCCAAAAATATTTTTTAAATTAGCCGATTATTCCTAAAATATCGGACTCTTTCATGATTATTAAATCGTCACCATCAACTGTAACTTCAGTTCCTGACCATTTACCAAATAGAATTTTATCACCTTTCTTAACATCAAGAGCGGTTACCTTGCCATCCTCAGATTTAGTTCCACTTCCAACAGCAACAACTTTTCCTTCAGAAGGTTTTTCTTTTGCAGTATCAGGTATAATAATACCTCCAGGTGATTTCTCATCTTCATCTAATCTCTTAACTAATACACGATCGTGTAATGGACGAAATTTCATATTTTTTCTCCTAAATAAAAATAATTAAGTTTAAAACTCCCCCCAATTTTCTTTATAAACTTTATTAGGTTTAAATTGGGTATAGCTTAGATAGTTATGATGATAACAAGTGTCAAGTACTCATATACGAAAAACTCAAATTTTTGATGATTTTTGATGAAATTTGATAAAAAACTACATAATTTTTATAGAATTTTCATAAAATATGATAAAAAATCGATAAATTTTGTTAAATTTTGTATAAAATAGAAAAATATAGACGAATATACTAATTCTTGTTAGTTATTCTTATGTTCTTTTACATTTCAATAATTATAGGCATTATTTTGCTTTCTTTTGGAGGTGATTACCTAGTCAAAGGTTCTAGCGGCTTAGCAAGAAAGCTTAATATCTCTCCTATGATAATTGGGATAGTAATAATTGGTTTTGGGACTTCAGTCCCTGAAATCTTTGTTGCATCTAATGCTGTAATAAATAATTCATCAGATATAGCTCTTGGCAGTGTAGTGGGATCAAATATTGCTAATATCCTTTTAGTTTTTAGTTTTGGTCTTCTCATAGCAAAGGACAATATACTAAAAGTTGTTTCGATAGGTGATATGTTTGTTATGTTGGCAGTAACTTTGTTGCTTTCAATATTTTTAATCATAGGTTCAATTAAGACACCTTTATCTTTCCTTATGATTTTACTGCTGCCAATATATTTTTATTGTTCTTATAGTTTTTTCAATAAAAACATTGAAATAGATGAGATAGAAGCGAACGATAATTACTTAAAATTATCGATAAGTATTTTTGTTGGTTTTTTTCTTTTGTTCTTAGGCTCAGACATTTTTATAAAAGGTCTAAAAGATTTTGCTGCTTATTATAATATTCCAGAAGCAGTTTTAGGGCTTACCCTTGCTGCAATTGGAACATCACTTCCTGAGTTGGCCGTAACTTTCGCTTCTGTTAAGAATAAAGCTGAAAAGGTTTTGTTAGGTAATATTTTGGGATCAAATATTATAAATGTTCTAGGTGCATTAGGAATTTCTTCTTTATTTGGTGCAATCATTGTTCCTGAGAATTTTTCTTTTATAAGCTTATACTATTTAATTTTTTCAGCAGTATGGCTCTATTTGCTAACAAGAATTCAAACCAAGAAAATTTACCTTGGATCATTTGGGTTAGCTTTATATGTAATTTATATTATTTCTTTATATTAGAAAGGTTCATAAGGAAATACACTTACAGTTGCCCCTAAATCCTGACCAACTGCTTCAAATGCTGGAAATGCTGAATCCAAAAGTTTCTCTGGTGTCCAGCCTTCCTTATCAACCAGACTTTTAATGGGCCTTGGTTGATTAAATAAGACTACTTCATTTCCTCTAACAGATAAAATTTGACCTGTTAGTTTACAGTCTGGCGAACAAAGCGCGACTACGGTTTGTGCAACTTGATCTGCGCGCATAGCATTTTTCATTCTTTCTACTCTTTCTTTAGAGGCCTCATCTTTTATAGGAATAGTGGCAATCATTCTTGTCCAAGCAAATGGAGCAATGATATTTGACCTAACATTTTTAATTTCATTTTCCATAGCGATAATCCGAGACAAACCTGCTATTCCAAGCTTTGCAGCGGCATAGTTTGCTTGACCAATATTTCCGATTAATCCTGTTGTTGATGTAAATAATACAAAATTTCCCTCTTCCTGATCTCTAAAGAAGTTGATCGCTGATCTACAAATATTGTAACTACCATTGAGATGAACATCTATTACAGCATCCCAGTCTTGATCATCCATTTTATGAAACATTTTATCCCTGAGAATACCAGCAGGATTAACTATAGAATGTAATTCACCATATGTGTCTAAAGCCTGCTGAATCATGAATTCAGTTCCTTTCTTTGATGTAACTGAGTCAGAGTTAGTGACTGCTTCACCACCATTTTTTTTAATTTCTTCAGCTACAAGCTCTATAGGGTTTTTATCACCTTCATCACCTCCAGAAACTGATCCTCCTAAATCATTGATAACTAATTTAGCTCCTTCCTTTGAAGCTAGAAGCGCTGTTTCTTTGCCAATTCCGTTAGCTGCGCCAGTTATTAAAACAACTTTTCCTTCTAAAACACCCATTGAAAACCTCACAAAATAAAAAAATTAATAAAACATGGATAAGAAATCATATATATATCATCTTACTATGTCAGATTTAAGTAAAATTATTAAATTTGCAACTGAGCTCAATGAGAAAAGTACTGACGGACTTCCTCCAGTTGACCAATGGAACCCTGAGTATTGTGGTGATATTGGAATGGAGATTAAACGAGATGGTACTTGGTACTATATGGGAACTCCAATAGGAAGAAAAAGAATTGTAAAACTCTTTTCAAGAATTTTGCGAAAGGAAGATGACAATACTTATGTTTTGGTTACACCGGTAGAAAAGGTTTTGATTAAAGTAGAAGACGCGCCTTTTATAGCAACATATGTTGAAGTTCTGGGTAAAGGTAAAGAGTTAAATCTTAAATTTAATACTAATGTAGATGATACTATTGTTGCTTCGAAAGATTATCCTATAAGAGTTGATATAAATAAAAAAACAAAAGAACCCGCCCCTTATGTTTTAATTAGAAGAAATTTAGAAGCAAAAATTTCAAGATCTGTTTTTTATGAATTAATTGAATTGGCAGAACATTTTGAAGATAAATTTGGCATTTGGTCAGGCGGTAGCTTTTTTCCTTTTTCAGATTCAAAGGAAGTTATTATCGATGACTAGCGATATATGGAAAAAAAGAATTACTAGAGCAATTGATCTTTCACCACCTTCAAAAGAGGAATTAAATTTCTTTCCGGGCAAAAAAAGTGATTTTGATCTTATTGATAATCCAAATGATAGAATAGATGCAAAAAAATTACGACTAGCTTCAGTGCTTATTGGCATCACGGATGTAGACAGCCCTAAAGTTATACTTACTAAACGATCAATTCACCTAGAGCAACATTCAGGTCAGATTGCTTTTCCTGGAGGCAAGGTTGAAAAAAATGAGACTGCTACTGAGGCAGCAATAAGAGAAGCAGAAGAGGAAATCGGCATTTTAAGCAATGAGATAGAGGTATGTGGTTATTTAGATACTTATGAAACTGGAACGGGATTTAGAATTTTACCCGTTGTTGCTTTTGTAAAAGAGAAATTTACAAAAAAGATTAATAAATTAGAAGTCGATGAATTATTTGAAGTCCCTTTAGAATTTATTTTAGATTCAGACAATCATGTTCTGAAGAGTGGGTTTTGGAATGGTGCTGTTAGACATTATTATACAATAAATTATTTTGATTATAATATATGGGGGGCAACTGCCGGTATGTTAGTTAACCTTTTTGATAGAATAAAATCCAATGCTTAAAATTTTATATCATCTATTATATTTTCTTATCCCATTTTTTGTTTATTTTTTATGGGTAATTTTATCAAATAGTAAATTTACAAATAAAAAAACTTTTTGGGTTACATTAATATCCATATTAATGTTTCTATCTAGTTTAGTTTTTTTTCGTTTATCGGATACATCTTCAAAGAACTTAGATTATATTCCCCCTCAGGTTATCGACGGTGAATTGAAAGATGGATATTTCAAGGAAACTGATAACTGATATGGATTTATCTAATTTCTTTCAGAATAAAGATTGTCAAAAGGTGCTAAAAATTCTTAATCACAAGAATGAAACCTCACGCATTGTTGGAGGTTATGTTAGGAATTATTTAAGGAATATTGAAACTAAAGATATCGATATAGCTACAAAATTAATCCCTGATGAAGTAATTAGTTTATTATCAAAAGCAGGAATAAAAACCGTTCCTACTGGATTGTCTCATGGAACAATTAGTGCATTTATTAATGATCAAACATTTGAAATCACCACTTTAAGAAAAGATACAAATTATGATGGACGTCATGCAGATATAGAATTTACGGACGATTGGGCCGTAGATGCATCAAGAAGAGATTTTACAATAAATGCTTTATATATGAATTCTGATGGTGATATTTATGATCCATTTGATGGGATTTCGGATTTAAATAGTGGCACTGTTAAATTTATTGGAGATCCAGAAAAAAGAATAAAAGAAGATTATCTAAGAATACTCAGATATTACCGATTTTTATCATTTTATGATTCATCAGTTGATAGCGAAACAAGAAAATTAATAAAAAAAAATGCAAGCAGTATTGTTAATTTATCATCTGAAAGAATTCATATGGAATTTTTTAAAATTCTAGATAATGATAATTCGGGTAAGATAATAAACTTTATGGAGGAGGATGGGATACTTGAATTAATTTTTTCTCATCCAGTAGATGTAAAAGTCTATAATCGAATGATTGATATCGATAATGAACTTTTTTTTAACGAAGATACCCTTTTAAAATTTGTTACGCTAATACCTAAGAATATTGACAAGATAAGTAATCTGAAATGTTTTAGTTTTTCTAATAAAGAAAAGAAAATTATTGATCTATTAATAAACTCTAAAAATGAAATCAAAAGCTATCAATCTGTCAAAGAGGTTAGAGCAATTTTATATAAATTAGGAATTGATAATTTTGTAAGATTGACGCGTCTATATTGGGCAAAAGATAAGAAAATTTCTAATATCTCGCAATGGAGAGCGCTCCTTGCTATGGGACATTCTTGGAAAGCGCCAAAATTCCCTATAGAAGCAAAAGACATTTTGCTATTAGGTGTGCCTGAAGGCCCTTTAGTTGGAGAAATTCTTAATGAAGTTGAAAATTGGTGGATAGATTCGGACTTCATAGAGGATAAGGCTTCATTATTTGAGAGAATCAAGGCAATTGTAGGTGCTAAAATTTGATGTTAAAATTGTCGCACATATCAATATTTTCTTTACTTTCTTGTTGAGATATTAGATACAACTAACATCATTAATTAAGGGGCCCTATATGTCTGATGCTATAGATGACGATAAACCTACTAGACGTGATTTTTTGTATATAACTACAGGTGCTTTTGGTGCAGTAGGAGCAGCCTCAGTTGCTTGGCCATTGATTGATCAGTTAAACCCAGATGCTTCTGTTAAAGCTGTTTCTACAATTGAAGTAGATATATCTTCTATTGAACCAGGTAGCTTTCTAAAAGTAGCATGGAGAGGTAAACCAATATACATCAGAAGAAGAACTAGTGAAGAGATTGCTGAAGCAGAAAAAGACGATAATGTTAGTCTTCCTGATCCCCAAAAAGATGTTGATAGAGTTTTGAAGAAGGAGTGGTTAGTGGTTGTTGGTGTATGCACTCATTTGGGGTGTATACCTATAGCAAATCAAGGCGAGTATGAAGGGTGGTTCTGTCCCTGTCACGGATCTCATTATGATATTTCAGGTAGAATTCGGAAAGGCCCAGCCCCAACTAACCTTGAAGTTCCACCATATGAATTCGTAAGTGATAGCTTAATAAAAATAGGATAATTATGGATACTGATTATAAATATGAACCAAAGAACGGTCTTACAAAGTGGCTTGACTCAAGATTGCCTCTAATGCGTTTTACTAGTGAACATGTTCTTCAATTTCCTACGCCTAAAAATTTAAATTATTTTTGGACATTTGGATTTATACTTACGATGTGTCTAGTAACACAAATTATTACAGGCATTATATTGGCTATGCATTATGCGCCATCTACGCTCCTTGCTTTTGATAGTGTTGAGCACATTATGCGGAATGTTAACTATGGATGGTTAATAAGATATATTCATTCTAATGGTGCATCTATGTTTTTCTTAGCTGTATTTATCCATATGTTTAGAGGTCTTTATTACGGCTCATATAAAGAACCAAGAGAAGTTATATGGATATTAGGATGTATTATATACCTTCTTATGATTGTGACTGCTTTTATGGGATATGTTCTTCCTTGGGGGCAAATGAGTTTTTGGGGTGCAACAGTTATAATAAATCTTGTTGGAACCCTACCAATAATAGGTGACTCACTTACACAGATGTTGCTTGGTGGTTTTGCTGTAGATAATCCAACATTAAATAGATTTTTCAGTTTGCACTATTTACTTCCATTTATAATTTTTGGAGTTGTATTGCTTCATATATGGGCGCTTCATGTTCCTGGAAACAACAATCCTATCGGTTTATCAGTTCAAGGAAAACAAGACACAGTAGCATTTCACCCTTATTATACTGTTAAAGACTTTTTTGCATATACGGTCTTCTTATTATTATTTTGCTATTTTATATTTTACAATCCTAATGCACTTGGGCATGCAGATAATTATATCGAAGCAGACCCAATGGTAACTCCAGCCCATATTGTTCCTGAATGGTACTTATTACCTTTCTATGCAATTTTGAGAGCAGTCCCCGATAAACTAGCTGGAGTTCTTTTAATGTTTGGAGCTATAGCCGTTTTATTTTTTCTACCATGGTTAGATACTGCAAAAATTAGGTCTGGAAGATATCGTCCAATATTTAAATATTTTTATGTGCTTTTCGTAATTGATTGCTTGGTGTTGGGTTATCTTGGTGCGCAAGTCCCTGAAGGGATATATCTTTTCTTATCAAGAGTAACGACTATTTACTATTTTGCTTTCTTTTTATTGGTACTTCCTATTTTAGGTAAAATTGAGAAGATGAAACCTATGCCCATTGGAATTTCTAATAGCTCATTAAGCAAAGATATGGTTGCAGCGGAGTAGGGTAATAAATTGTATAATTTTAAGAAAATAAAATTTTTAGTCATAACAGTTTTTTCTTTTCTTTTTGTCTTGAGTGAAGAGACTTTTAGTGCTGGTGGTGAAACATATGATTTGATAAAGCCTGGTTTTTCATTTGAAGGTCCAACTGGCACTTTTGATAGATCACAATTGAGAAGAGGTTATCAAGTTTATCGAGAAGTATGTGCATCTTGCCATAGTATGAAACAATTGGCTTTTCGTAACTTAAGTCAAAAGGGTGGTCCTGAATATACAGAGGATGATTCAAAGGTTTTTGCAGCTGAATATACTATTATTGATGGATTTGATGATTATGGAGACCCTGTTGAAAGAAATAGAATTCTTAGTGATCGTTTTCCAGATCCCTATGATAGTAAAGAAGCTGCTAAAGCATCTAACAATGGTGCATATCCTCCAGATTTATCACTCATCGTCAAAGCTAGATCTGGTGGGTATAACTACATCTATTCGCTTTTACAAGGTTATGGAAAAGAAATTCCTGGAGATGTAGAGATCAGCGATACACTTAGCTATAATCCTTGGTTTCCTGGAGGCGGTATAGCAATGTACCAACCCTTATATGAAGATTCTGTAGAGTATGAAGATGGAACTTATGCTTCAGTTGAGCAAATGTCTGCAGATGTAACTGCTTTCCTGGCATGGGCAGCTGAGCCTGAAATGGAAGAAAGAAAAAGACTAGGTTTTATTGTGATGAGTTTCTTGATTATATTTACTTTACTTATGTTCTTTACGACAACAAGACTTTGGAAAGATGTTCATTAATTAAACATTAAATCTAAAATTCATTATATCGCCATCTTTTACTATATATTCCTTACCTTCGGATCTTAATTTACCATTATCTTTCGCTTTAGAGAAGTCACCTATAAGACTGAGATCATTATAACTAATTGTTTCAGCTCTAATAAAACCCTTTTCAAAATCAGTATGGATTTTACCAGCTGCTTGTGGGGCTAGTGATCCTTCTGTAATGGTCCATGCTCGTGTTTCTTTTGGCCCTGAGGTAAAAAATGTTATTAATTTAAGAGCTCTGTATCCCTCAATAATAAGTTTATTTAGGCCTGGCTCTTTTAAACCTATGGTATCTAGAAATTCACTTTGTTCAGATGTTTCTAAAAGCGATAATTGGCTTTCAATATCAGCAGATATATTTATTTTTTTAAAACCTTTATCTTTTAAATAATCATTAACTAATTCGCTATAATTATTTTGTTTTGTTATCGACTCTTCATCCGTATTACAAACATATATAGTTTCTTTGTTTGTTAATAATTGGAATTCTCTAATATACCTTTCTTGATCTTTATCATATTCATTTGATTTTATTGGATTACCAGCGTTTAACTTTTTAATTAGAATATCGATCAGTTTAAGTTTTTTTGGGGCATCCTTATCTCCTCCACGCTCTTTTTTTTCAAGATTTGGGATTCTAGTTTCTAAACTTTCGATATCGGATAAAAGTAATTCTGTATTTATGGTTTCTATATCTCTTATGGGATCAATATTGCCGTTTACATGTGTAATATTTTGATCTTCGAAGCATCTTACAATATGGGCTAAAGCATCAACTTCTCTAATATTACCTAAAAATTGATTTCCCAAACCTTCCCCCTTAGAGGCTCCTTCAACTAAACCTGCTATATCAACAAAGGTAATTCTAGTCGGTATAGTTTTATCTGATAAGCTTATTTCAGATAGGTTTTTTAATCTTTCATCTGGTACATCTACTTCTCCAACATTAGGTTCAATAGTACAAAACGGATAATTCTCTGCTTGAGCTTGTGATGTCTGAGTTAGAGCATTAAATAGAGTTGATTTACCAACATTTGGAAGGCCTATTATACCGCACTTGAAACCCATTTATTTCATATTTGATTGAAATTTTTTTATGTTTGTATCAATTAGAAGATCAAAATTTTTAACGATTTTTTTTAATATTTTCTCAAATTCCTCATTTTCTTCTTTAGAAAAATCTCCAAGAACATGTCCGGTAACCTTTTCTTTATCACCTGGATGATTAATTCCAATTCTTAGACGGATATAGTTATTACCAATATTTTCATCAATTGAAGCTAATCCATTATGACCAGCATTACTTCCGCCTTTTTTTAATTTGACATCACCAAATGCTAAATCCAAATCATCATGAAAAACAAAGATTCTTTCAGGATTGATTTTATAGAAATTAGAAGCTTCTCTAACAGCTCTTCCAGATTCATTCATAAAAGTTTGAGGCTTAAAAGATATGAGTTTAATATTTTCATATGAGCCCATTGATGTTCTTCCTAAGAATTTTGTTCTGCTTCGACCAAATTTAAGCTGGTTAGTGACATAATCAAGGACCATAAACCCAACATTATGGCGATTATTTTTATACTTTTCCCCTGGATTTCCCAATCCTACTAGCAATAGTGTTTCTTCGGGCATAGACAAGTTTATTGATCCTATTCTTTGTTTTCTTCTTCAGATTGTTCTGATGATTCTTCAGAAGTTTCTTCGGCTGCTTGATCGTCTTCTGATTCAGCTGTCAATTCTCCATCTTCTTCTGATACTTCTTCGATGATTTCTTCTTCGATTTCTTCAACAGGAGCAGTAACACTAGCAATAGTTATATCTCTATCAGTAATAACTGGATTAACATCTTCTGGTAAAGTTACATCAGATAATTTTACACTTTCTCCCATTTCAAGTTTAGAAATATCAACATCTAAAGATTCAGGAATATTTAGCGCTGGACAGTCTAGTTCAACACTATACCGTGTAACGGTTAATACTCCACCAGTCTTAATTCCCGGAGAGTCACTTTCACCAATAAAATTAACCTGAATTTCAACAGAGACCCTTGAGTCACCTGATAGTCTAAGAAGATCAATATGTATTATATTATCCTTCACAGGATCAATTTGAATATCTTTTGGAATAACCTTCATTTTATCACCATTTGATAATTCTAGATCTAGTAAAGTTGTTAGCATTCTTCCGGTGTTATATAATTTTAATGCTGATACAGAATTAATATTGACTGAAATTGGATCTTTCTTGTCACCATAAATTACACAAGGAATATTTCCCTCTTTTCGAGCCAATTTCGAATATGATTTTCCAGTATTCTCTCTTACTTCGCCTTTTAAAATATTAGCTTCAGCCATAATCTATTTCACCTTTTAAATAAACTTCATTGGGCTTATACCCTCACTTTGACTTCAAAGCAAGTTAATCAAACAAACTCGATACAGATCTTTCCTCGGAAATTCTTCTAATTGCCTCACCAAGGAGATGTACAACACTAACTATTTCTATTTTATCAGAATTCTTGATATCGTCGGTCTCGTTTATGGTGTCTGTTATTACTAATTTTGTAAGCGCTGAATTATTTACTCTTTTTATAGCTTCACCAGATAAAACACCGTGTGTGACATGCGCATAAACCTCTTTAGCTCCTGCATTTATTAATGCCTCTGCTGCGTTACATAAAGTTCCAGCTGAATCAACGATATCATCAATCATGAAACAAGTTCTGTCTGTTACATCACCTATAATATTCATTACTTCAGATTCTCCTGCTTTTTCTCTTCTTTTATCAACTATGGCTAAATCAGAATCAATTCTGCTTGCAATAAGTCTAGCTCTTACCACTCCACCTACATCAGGTGATACAACCATTGCATTATTTGTTCCTATCTTATTTTGTATGTCTGATAATAGAATTGGTGCAGCAAAAAGATTATCTGTTGGTATATCAAAAAACCCTTGAATTTGACCTGCATGCAAATCCATACTTAACACCCTATCTGCTCCAGATTTAGCAATAAGATTTGCTACTAACTTAGCAGTGATTGGCGTTCTTGGGCCAGGTTTTCTGTCTTGTCTAGCATAACCAAAATAAGGAATAACAGCAGTAATTCTTTTAGCTGAGGCTCTTTTTAAAGTATCTATAAGGATTAGTAGTTCCATTAAATTATCGTTTGCAGGAAAAGATGTTGATTGAATAATAAAAACATCTTCACCCCTACAGTTTTCATTCATTTCAATAAAGATCTCTTTGTCAGAGAATTTTTTGACAGTACAATCTGCTAGAGGTGTATTTAAATACTTACCGATATTTTCGGCTAAATTTCTATTTGAATTCCCAGATACTAATTTCATTTTTAAACTTCCCTTCGCCTTATTTAGCAGGGGATTGGTTACTAATCAAATCCTTCTGGAATTAATTTATTTTTTGGCGATATTGCACATACTTTAAAGAGTTCTCCCATTTGTGAATTTTCGATTACCCTATTTAGACCTTCCTCTATATCATACTTAACTTTTTCAGACTTAGTTGATTTTTTTAGCATTTCTAATCGCTCTAGGGCTCCTAATTTAATAAGGAAGTTTCTTTGTGTTGTTGTACCAAAGAAATTCATTCCTAGATTATTCGCCTCTTTAATTATGTGAGAAAAATTGATGTGTGCTGTTAAATCTGCAGCACCAGGATATCTTAAAGGATTAACAAATTTATGATTTTTAATTGCTTGAAGAGTGTTTCCATATCCGTATAAGTATCCGTAATCTATAAAAAGACATATTCCATCATTTCTTTTTAAAAACATTGAAATTTCAGAAACAATTTTTTTAGTCATCGTATTGATTTCAAAAAAATCTGCTTCTTGAGGAATTGTATCTTTATATTCAGAGAAAAATTCTGTGCTTTCAATATCATTAAAACAGTAACAAAATTGATCATTATCGATTGAAATAAATACCTCTTTCCATTGTTCGTTAATTCTTTTGTATTGTTTTATTGGAAAAACATCTAAAAATTCATTCCCAATAAAGATTGTTGGTGCATTAGGTATTTCTGATATTTTTTTTTTGAACTTTCATCAAATTTTCATTGATTTCAAGAAATCCAAAAGAAATTTTATTGTCTTTACTTATCCTCTTAATATCTTTTAAAAGAGTTCCTCTTCCACCACCCAAATCTATAATTTGAAAAGATGATTTAGAGTTTATTTTATTGATTATGTCGATAGACCATGAGCCAATAACTTCTCCAAAAATTTGTGTTATCTCAGGTGATGTTATGAAATCCCCTTTTTTACCAAGGGGGTTTTGCTTAATGTAGTAACCATCTTCTGGATCGGATAAACTAATTTCCATAAATTTAGAAATTGGAATATAGCCGTTCTTATTTATTTCTTTAGTTAATTTTAATTCAATCTTTTCCATCTGTTTTTATGGCATAAAACATAATGCATATACCTGCAATCATGAAAGGAAATGATAATATCATACCTAATGTTATATTATTATATAAATATCCAATGTGAGAGTCTGGTTCTCTGAAATTTTCAACAAAAATTCTAAATACTGAATATAAAAACAAAAATGAACCGCTTATAAATCCATTATACTTAAGTAAGTTTTTCTTTATCATAATAAACAGTATTAAAAGAATTACTAAACCTTCTAAAATTGCCTCATATAGCTGACTTGGGTGTCTAGGAAGATTTCCTGCATTGGGAAATATCACGCCCCATGAGACTGTTGTTACTTTCCCCCATAACTCTGAATTAATATAATTAGCTAATCTTCCAAAAAACAATCCAATTGGTACAACAGAACAAATCACATCCCCCAATTGGAAAAATGAAATTTTTTTTACATAGGAATAAAATATAATAGCTAAAATCACTCCCGTTGCACCACCATGAAAAGACATCCCGCCTTGCCATAAAGCAAAAATATTTAAAGGATTTGAAATTAGGGATGTTGGGTTATAGAAAATTAAATAACCTATTCTTGCACCAAAGATTATTCCAAACACAATCCAAATGAAAATTTCATCAATATTATTAATTGATATAGATAAATTATTTTTTTTCTTATAATTCGCTATTATCCACTTTGCATAATATAAGCCTAATAAAATACCGGCAAGATAAGCTAGGCCATACCATCTTATTTCTAATGGTCCTACTCTCAACGCTACAGGGTCAATACTAAGTAAAAATTCTAACACAATATATTTATAGCAAATTTTAAATTTATTTTATGTTTTTATATATAAAAAATACGCTATTTGTAGTATAATTTGATTTTACAACTACTACATATAGATAATATGACTTCGCTGGCAAAAAAAGATTTTTTAGATGATCCGCTTGATAATGTTGAATTAGCAGCAAGTATCCAAAACTGGACATTCGACAGATCTGATAATGAAGTCTCTATTATTGCAAATGGCAAACATAATAACTATCAATTATCTGTTTCCCTTCATAATGACTCACAAGGTTTGAATGTAGTTTGCGGATTTGATTTAAGATTTAATGAAAAAAATAAATTCCAAATATTAAAATTGGTTTCTTCAATAAATGCTCAGATTTGGTTAGGTCATTTCGATATTTGGGATAAAGAAGGGCTTATAGTTTATCGAAATAGTTCAATTTTAGACAAAAGGAGTCTAAATCTTGAAACTATAGAAACCTTATTAATAGACGCAATAAATTCAATAGATTTATATTTTCCAGCTTTTCAATATATCCTATGGGCAGGTAAAACAAGTGAAGAAGCTCTTAGTACAGTTTTATTTGAGACTAGAGGAGAAGCTTGAAATTTATGGATAAACTAAAAATCTTGTTGATAGGCTGCGGTAAGATGGGGGGTAGTCTCTTAGAAGGTATAGTTAAATCCCATGATAATTTTAATTTAATTGATGTAGTTGATCCTGTGATCAATGATTCATATAAAAGTAATTTTAAAAAAAACAAAACAAATTTCTATTCAGATATTAAAGAATTAAAAGACAGCATTATTTATGATTCTATTATTATTGCCACAAAGCCTAATAATTATGTTGAAATTCTTGAAGATCTAAAAAATCAAATTACTGTTAATGAGGAGATTCTGATTATTTCAATTTTAGCAGGTATAAAAATAAAAAAGATTGAAAATATAATTGGTTCTGTTCCAATTATTAGAGCAATGCCAAATATAGCCGCTTCTGTTGCAGAAGGAATGACAGCTTTAATAGGAAATAAAAAGATAACGAATGATAAAATCGATACTGCAAATATGATTTTTCAATCAATAGGAAATAAAATTTGGCTTGAGGATGAAGGTCAAATGGATTCGTTTACAGCTATTTCAGGTTCTGGACCAGCTTATTTTTTCTATTTTACTGAATGTCTTCATAAAATCGCAATTGATGAGGGTTTTTCTGAAGATGTAGCAAAACAAATTTCAGAGCAAATTATGATTGGATCTGGAAAATTAATTAAAGACTCCAATATTGATGTAGTTCAATTAAGAGAAAATGTGACTTCACCTAATGGCACAACTGAAGCTGCTCTTAAAGTTTTATGTGATGATGATGGCTTGCTTAGTAAATTAAGAGAAGCGATTGAGAAAGCCAAAAAAAGAAGCATAGAAATATCGAATAATTAATTTGAAAACTCTAATTGTACTTTTAAACCACCCATATCACTTCTAGACATAATAAGTTTACCACCGTGATTGCTTGTTATATCTTGTGAAATAGATAAACCTAATCCTGAACCAGGTATATTTTGGTTTCTTGATGAGTCAAGTCGAATAAAGGGTTTAACCGCTTTATCGTAATCCTTTTTATTAATACCTGGACCGTCATCTTCAATTGAAATACTTATAATGTCTTTTTTCTTATCAAGTGATACATTGATATTATTTCCGTAAGAACAAGCATTACTTAAAAGATTAGTTATACATCTTTTCATGGCTATTGATCTACATTCAAAAAATACTGGGGTATCATTTTTAGTATTAAAATTGATTATTTTATTTTCTATTTCTTCGTTTTCAATGATTTCTTTTATCATGCTGTTCAAATCAATTTTAGTTGCTTTTTCCTTAGTTACATCTTCAGCAAAGTCGAGATAATTTTCTAACATCTTTTGCATTTCATTTACATCTGAAAGTAATTCAGTGTTTGTTTTATCATCGGCCAACATCTCTAATTGTAATTTTAATCTTGTTAATGGTGTTCTTAGGTCGTGACTTACTCCTGCTAGCATTAATGTTCTTTGCTCTATAAATCTCTCTATTCTTTCTTGCATTTTTAAATACGCCTCTGCAGCTCTTCTAACTTCTGTAGCGCCTGATGGTTTAAAATTTTCCATCTTTTTTCCTAAGCCAAATTGTTGAGCAGCTTTTGATAATTTTTCAATAGGCTTTATTTGTTGACGCATAAATATTACTGCAACTGATACTAGTAAAAGTGAAGATATTACCATCCAAACAAGAAAAATATGACTATTAGTGGCGTAAACATTTCTTCTAGGAATAATGAATTCATAAATTCCTTCTGTTTTCTCAATTTGAACAATAACTCGTTTTTCATAAGTATGTGCGTCAACCCAAAAGCTATTTTCCATAGTTCGAGACAATTCTTTACTAAGAGTGCTTTCAACAAGATTTATTGGTTTTGGAGGATTAATAGTCAGTTTTTGATTTGATATAAAATTTACTTTTACATCATAAAAATCTTTAGAAAGTTGAGCAATTTTATTAATTCCCAAGGAAGGAGCAACATCAATAAATGTTGCTATTTCAGAGGCTACTGCTGATGATAATTTCCTTGTAACCAGTTGCCAATGCCTATCCAGGAATACAAAAGTTAATATTCCTTGCAGCACGACTACAGGTACGATTATTATCAATAATGATCGTGAGTATAATCCTTTTGGTAAGAAATTTTTAAGCTTTATCGAGTTTTCTTTAAAAAACATTATTTATCAGGCCTTAAAATATATCCTTCACCTCTAACTGTCTGTAACCAAAGTGGCATTCTTGGATCTTTCTCAATTTTTCTTCTAAGCCTATTTATTCCAACATCTACAGATCTTCCTGGTTCATCAATGCCAGCTAACTTTTCTCTATTTAAAGGTTGCCCGGGGCTTTTTGCTAATGCAATAAGTAAATTCATTTCTCTGTCTGTTAGGTAGACTCTTTCTTTAGATTTAGTAAGTTCTCTTTTTTCAATATTAAGAATAAAGTCTCCAAAAAATATTTCATTATCGACGCTGTCCTCAGCTTTAGACCTTTTTAATATTGATAAAATTCTTAATAATAACTCTTTAGGGTTAAATGGTTTCGTTAAATAATCATCAGCTCCAATCTCTAAGCCTTCAATTTTTGAGTCTGTTCCAGATTTTGCAGTTAACAAGATAATAGGTATATCTGAATTATTCCTGATTTCTTGAGTTAATGTTAGACCATCATCACCTGGCATCATAATATCCAATATTATTAAATCGAATTTAATTAACTGAATTTTTTTTCTGGCAACATCTGCGCCATTTGCAGTAGATACAATAAAACCCTCTTTTATAAGATATTGGCTTAATAAGTTTCTTATTCTCTCATCATCATCTACAACAAGTAAATTATACAGTATTTCAGACACTTTTTTTTTCCTTTTTATTATTTTAGTATACAAATGTATTCTATCAAATAATTATGTTTACTTAATTTAGGCTATTGTATTAATTATGTGATTTAACATCTGCTGATTTAAATATTTTTTTGGAGAAAATTTTGATTATAGAGTCAATGGAAAATAAAGAAGGTTTAATCTGGTATAATGGTGATTTCATTGATTGGAAGGACGCTAAATTACATGTTCTAACTCATGGACTTCATTATGCTAGTTCAGTTTTTGAGGGTGAAAGATCATACTCCGGCAGAATTTTTAAGCTTCACGAGCATACTGAGAGATTATTCTTTTCTGCAAGTGAGTTAGATTTTGATATTCCATACAGTATCGAAGAAATAAAGAATGCTTGTTATTCAACTTTAGAAAAAAATAACTTAGTTGATGCCTATATTCGTCCTATTGCCTGGAGAGGTGCAGAAACTGTTGGGGTTTCAGCTCAAGATACAAAAATACATTGTGCAATAGCAGTTTGGGAATGGCCTTCGTATTTTAGTCCGGAGGATAAATTGAAAGGTATAAGGCTCACTTTATCAAATTGGAGAAGGCCTTCGCCTGATACTATACCATGTAAAGCTAAGGCTGCAGGACTTTATATGATCTGTACTTTAGCAAAACATAAAGCAGAATCGCAAGGTTATGCAGACGCTTTAATGTTGGACACTGAAGATAAAGTTGCAGAAGCTACTGGAGCAAATATATTCTTTATTATAGGAAACGAGATACATACACCGATACCTGATTGTTTTTTAGATGGAATTACTAGAAGAACCGTTATCGATATTGCAAGGGATCATGGATTAAAAATTATCGAAAGAAAGATTGAGTTAGAAGAGTTATCTAATTTTGAGCAATGCTTTATTACTGGAACAGCAGCAGAGGTAACTCCAGTATCAGAAATTGACAATTTTAAATTTAAAGTTGGAGAAGAAATCAAAAAACTATCTGAATCCTATATCGATTTAGTTAATAACTGGAAAGGTGATTAAACAGTTTGTTCAACCCATTTTGACTCATTTTCAAAGATTTCTTTTTTCCAAAATGGTGCATTAATTTTAAGCCAATCGATTATGTGTTGGTTAGCAGCATATGCCTCCTTTCTATGCTTTGAGCAAGTTATTACCATCACAATTGACTCTCCCGCCTTCAATTTTCCGTATCTATGAATTATATAGCAATAGTCAAGATTCCATTTCTCCTTAGCGCTCAATGCAGTTTTATAAATAACTTTTTCAGCCATATTTTCATAATGCTCTATAAAAAGACTTTTTATTTTACCATTATTTGTTTCTTCCCTTACTGAGCCAATAAAAGAAACCAAAGCTCCATACTTTTTGTCTTTTTCAGCATTTTTAAGTATTTTCTGAGGATTAAACTTTTTCTTTTGTATTTGAACTTTAATCATTATCCACCTGTGACTGGTGGAAAAATAGCAATCTCTTTTGTATCATTTAAAATAAAGTCTTTATCAACATGCTCTTCATCACAAGCAATATGTATTGCTTCTTTATTATTTAGAGCGAAATCATATTTCTTATCTTTTGAGATTAAATAATTTAAAAAATCATCAACGGTTTTTACATTAGAGGGCAAATCTATGTTTTCTTCAGAAAAGCCAATACTCTCTCTCACTTTAGCAAAATATAGTATTTTCACATTTAATCCTTTTCTTTAATGAAATTAATAGTTTCTGTAGCATATCTATATGCTGATAATATAGAAAGCAAAGATGCAATTAAGATAAGTAAATTACCAATAAAATAAGAAAATGTATAAATCCAAAGTGGAAATATCAATTCATCGTATGAATTATTGTAGTAAAATATATTTAAAAATAATAAAATTATTGAACCTAATTGAGCTGCAGTTTTCCATTTAGAAAGTTTAGTAACATTTAATATAAGACCGCTAGATTTCGTGATTTCTCTTAATCCGGAGATCAAAATTTCTCTAAAAATAATTAATATTGATGAGAAAAAGATTATAGGATTTTCTTCGAATGATATTATCAAAATAATTAGCGATATTATTACGAGGAGTTTATCTGCAATTGGATCAAGAATTTTTCCAATATCACTTTCTTGATTCCATTTTCTAGCAATAAATCCATCAAGGAAATCAGAAATTGACGCTAGAATAAATAATATTAACAAAAAGAGAAAAAACTTTTCTTCATTAAAGTTTTTTGAAAAATTAATTACTAACCAATAACCTATAGGGATAGCCAAAGAAACAATAATTCTAAAAAATGTTAAAATATTTGCCATAATTACTATTAATTTAATTTAATTCATTAAACCAGTTATAAATATTATGAGCTAAATTTTTTGATATACCATCAACTTCTGTTAATTCTCGAACTTTAGCTTTACTAACACCTTTAGCTGAACCAAAAGCATTCATTAATTCTTTTTTTCTTTTTGATCCAATACCAGGAATTTCATCCAAGGGGTTAAAGTGAATACTTTTATCTCTTTTTTGTCTATGCGTTCCAATAGCAAATCTATGGGCTTCATCCCTGAGTCTTTGAAGATAAAATAATGAAGGATCTGATTTTCTCAAAACAAAACTCTCTCTGTTTAAAGTATGAATAATTTCATTGCCATCATTACGGTTTTCACCTTTTGATATACTGATAATATCAATTTTACTTATGTTTGCTTTTTCCATAGCTTTTTTTGCCATTGATAGCTGCCCCTTACCACCATCAATAATAATTAGATCAGGAAAACCCTCATCATTATTAGATTTATTTTTCAACCTTAAAAATCTTCTAAATAAAACTTCATACATCATTCCAAAGTCATCATTAGTTTTTGCTTCTTTAATATTATATTTTCTGTATTGGTTTTTCATGAATCCTTCAGCACCAGAGACAATCATTGCGCCTGTCGAAAAAGAACCTTGGGTATGACTGTTGTCAAAAACTTCAATCCTTTCAGGTATACTATCCAACTGCAGTGTTTTTTGAAGATTCTTTAAATTAATTTTTTTACTCAAAATGTCTTTTGTGTATTTTTTTAATGCATCTTTAGAATTTTCTATCGCATGATCAATGATTTCCTTTTTTTCCCCTCTTAAAGGAGTTTGTATTTCTATTTTGATTTTATTTTGTGAGGTTAAAAGATTTTGAATTATTTCTTTCTGTTTAATTCTATGACTTGTAAGTATTAATTTGGGCGAGGGACGATTACTATAAAACTGTGGAATGAATGATTCCATTATTTCCAACTCGTTTAAGCCTTTAATATTATTAATAAAAAAAGGTTTATTACCAAGATTTTTTCTCGATCGAAAGAAGAAGACCTGTATACAAGCATATTTTTCGTTTTTGAAAATAGAAAAAACATCTGCATCGATCAAATTTTTCGGATTAATGCTAAATGAGTTTGTTAAATTAGAGAGCGACTTAATTCTATCACGATAATATGCCGCTTCCTCATATTGTTTATTCTTAGATGCAAGTTGCATTTTTTCTGCAAATTTTGACTTTATGTGTTTAGCATCACCTTTAAAAACTTTTTTAACATCATTAACCAGTTTCCTGTATTCATCTTTAGTTATTTTTCCAGCACATGGCCCACTACAACGCTTAAGATGATAATTAAAACATGGTTTATTTCCAGCCTCTACTTCCTTGTCGCTACAAGTACGAAGAAGGAATGCTTTCTGTAAGGTTTTTATTGTTCTATTGATGGCTCCTGCATTTGGAAAAGGGCCATAATAATGTCCCGGTTTTTTTCTTGCCCCCCTATGTTTTTCCAAACGCGGAAAGTCATGATCATTAGAAATAAAAATATAAGGAAAGGATTTATCATCTCTCATTAAAATATTATATTTAGGCTTATGTAGTTTAATTAAATTTACTTCTAGCAAAAGGGCGTTTTCTTCACTATCAGTTGTAGTGAACTCTACATCATGAATTAAGTTAACCATTTTTTCTATGCGTTTATTGTTAATACTTTTACTTGCGTAACTTTTTACTCTTTTGAATAAATTTTTAGCCTTTCCCACATAAATAATTTCTTTATTTCTATCTAACATTCTATAAACGCCAGGCTTATTAGGAATGGTTTTAACCGTGTCTTTAATTTTTTCTTTACCAGTCTTCATTTCATTAATTTTTTACTTGTCAAATTATAATTTTATTACAAAAAGAATCTATTTTAAACCTGTGGATAACTTTGTTGAAAAATTATGTTTTATTAAAAATAAAAACCAAAAATTATACATAATATAAAGATAATAATTTATCGTATCAAATAAGTAATTGAATATATTATGTTAATTTATAATTCTTTTGTATGAGATCAATTTTTAATTTCAAATTATGTAACAACGTTCAAAAAAAGCATATTGTGAACAAAATTAACTTTTTTAGATTTTTTTTCTAAGTTATTGATTCAATTAATTTTTACTATTCAACAAATTTCTTATCCTTTGTTTCTTCCCATTTTAGATGCTCTCCACCATCAAGAACTAGCATCTGTCCGGTGAAAGAATTGTTATTTATAATAAAATTAATTGCATTATTAATTTCTTTTAAATCTGGACCAATACCAAGTGGTGTAACTTTTTTTTGAACTTCAAAGTCTTTTTTTGTTTGTCTTTTTCCTTGTAATGTTGGACCTGGCCCAATTCCGCATACTCTAATATTTGGACTTAATGCTTGTGCTAATGACCTTGTAAGGTACCACAAAGAATTCTTTGATACTGAGTATGAAATAAAATTAGGTCTGTATGTTAATACACTTTGATCAAGAAAATTAATAATGATCCCTTGATTTCTTTTTGATAATTGATTAGCAAATTCTTTTGATAAGAATAGAGGAGCCTTTAAATTTACATCAATGTGCTTATTCCATAAGTCATAAGAAATTGACTTGATATCATCTTTTTCAAAAATTGACGCATTATTAATTAACATTGATAATTGACCATGTTTCTTATTTATTCTCTGTATTAGTTTTCCAATCTGAGCAGTTGATGAGAGATCCGCTTTAATTAAAAATGCTTTTCCATTATTTTTTTCAATTTCTTGGAGTGTTTTTTCAGCTTCTAATTTGCTATTATTGTAATGAATTATGACTTGCCATCCTTGAAGCGCTAAAAACTTACATATCGAAGATCCTATTCTTTTTCCTCCTCCAGTTACCAATACATATTTCTTTTTCATTTTTTACCTTTTCTAGTTTTTTTCTTACTTTTTTTTTGTTTTAACATAGGATCGTCAGCGTATTTAAGGCTTGTTTCCTCAAGCCTTCGAATTTCATCTCTAATTTTTGCAGCATTTTCAAAATCTAAATCTTCTGCAAACTTTAACATTTTATCATTAAGGTCTTTTAAGTGTTTTTCAAAATTATCTCCAAATAAAATATCATTATCAAAAAATTCTGGTGATTCTATTTCAAGATGATCTTTCTCGTAAATACTTCCAAGGATATCCTTAATATTTTTCTTTATACTTTCAGGCGTGATCCCATTTTTTTTATTGTATTCTTTTTGTCTATCTCTTCTTCTCTCTGTTTCTCCCATTGCTCTATCCATGGATCCAGTAATTTTATCAGCGTATAAGATAACTTTTCCATCAACATTTCTAGCGGCTCTTCCAATAGTTTGAATTAATGATGTTTCTGACCTTAGAAATCCTTCTTTATCTGCATCTAGAATAGCCACAAGTGAACACTCGGGTATATCAAGACCTTCTCTAAGAAGATTAATACCAACCAAAACATCGAATAAACCAGTTCTAAGATCTTTTAAAATTTCAATTCTCTCAAGAGTATCAATGTCTGAATGAAGATATCTAACTTTAATTCCTTGTTCATTCATGTACTCGGTTAAATCCTCAGCCATTTTTTTTGTAAGGACGGTTACTAACACCCTTTGATTTTTTTTGACTATTTTTTTGCATTCATAAATTAAATCATCAACTTGATTTTTTGCAGGTCTTACTTCGCAGGCTGGGTCAATAAGGCCAGTAGGGCGAATAATTTGCTCAACAAATACTCCATTTGATTCATTAATCTCCCAATCCCCTGGTGTAGCTGAAACAAATACGCTCAGAGGTCTCATTTTATCCCATTCTTCGAATTTTAATGGCCTGTTATCTATACAAGAGGGTAATCGAAACCCGTGTTCTGCTAATGTAGATTTTCTATTAAAGTCTCCTCGATACATACCACCTAGCTGTGGAACAGTTACATGACTTTCATCTATAAAAACTAAAGCCTCACTTGGCAGATATTCAAATAAAGTAGGAGGCGGCTCACCAGGTTTTCTACCAGTCAAATATCTAGAATAATTTTCAATTCCTGCGCATATGCCTGTAACCTCCATCATCTCAAGATCAAAATTTGTTCTTTGTTCAAGTCGTTGCATTTCTAATAATCTATTTGAACCTTCTAATTCTTTTAGTCTTAATTGAAGGTCTTTTTTAATCTTTTTAATAGCCTGGTTAATTGTTGGGCGAGGAGTGACATAATGTGAATTTGCGTAAATCTTTACAGCTTCGAGTTCTCCCTCCTTTTTTCCTGTTAGAGGGTCATATTCTCCTATGCTTTCAACTTCGTTTCCCCATAATGATATTCTCCATACAATATCTTCTAAATGAGCTGGCCAAATTTCAATTAAATCTCCTCTTACCCTAAATGTTCCTCTTGAGAAACTCGTATCATTTCTAGTGTATTGAAGTTCAACTAATTTCTTAAGAATGGTTTGTCTCTCAATTTTTTCTCCATCGGCAATATTAATTGTCATATTTGAATAGGTTTCCACTGAGCCTATTCCATAAATACATGAAACGGATGCAACAATTATTACATCTCCTCTTTCTAAAAGAGACCGTGTAGCTGAATGCCTTAACCTATCTATTTGCTCATTTATTGATGCATCTTTTTCTATATATGTATCTGTTCTAGGTACATATGCTTCTGGTTGATAATAATCATAATAAGAGACAAAATATTCAACTGCATTATCGGGAAAAAAATCTTTAAATTCTCCATAAAGTTGAGCGGCAAGTGTTTTATTTGGAGCTAAAATTAAAGCTGGTTTTTGACTTTTTTCTATGATTTGAGCCATAGTAAATGTTTTACCTGACCCAGTAACACCCAACAGAACTTGTGATTTCTCATTATCATCTATGCCATTTACAAGTGACTTTATAGCTTCAGGTTGATCGCCTGAAGGCAAGAATTCTGTATTAATTTTAAATGGATTAATTTTTTTATTAATATTTCGTCTGATAGATGGATTTTCCCAAATCTCTTTTTTATTAGAATTAATTGTTTCCGAATTCATTATGATGTTGCTTCATCACAAAATTCACCAATTCTATCACAAGCTTGTTTTATATTATCCATAGAGGTGGCATATGAAATTCTAAAAAATGGTGATAAACCAAAAGCTTCTCCATGAACAACACTAACCAATTTTTCCTTTAGTAAAATCATAGCAAAATCTTTGTCATTTTCAATTATCTTACCTTGGTATTCTTTTCCTATCAGACCTGAACAAGAGGGGTAAACATAAAAAGCTCCTTCAGGATTTAGGCATTCTATACCTTTACAATTATTTAAATAATTAACTATGAAGTCTCTTCTTTCTTTAAAAGAATTTATCCATTCATCAAGAAAATCCTTTGATCCATTTAATGCTTCTACAGTAGCCCATTGAGAGATTGAAGATGGGTTGGAAGTAGATTGGCCCATCAATTTTCTCATAGAATTGATAATTTCTATTGGACCTCCACAATAACCAATTCGCCATCCTGTCATCGAGTAAGCTTTTGATACACCATTCATAGTAATTGTTCTTGAAAAAATCTCTTCATCTAATTCAGCAATAGTATAAAAGCGCTCATCATTTTGGTATCGGATATATTCATATATATCATCTGATAAAACATATAAATTTTTATGTTTTTTGATAATTTCTGCAAGATTTTTAAGTTCATCTTCAGAATAAACTTGCCCAGTTGGATTCGAAGGTGAATTTAAAAAAAGCCATTTAGTTTTGTCTGTAATATTTTTTTCAAGATCATCAGGAGATATCTTAAAATTATTATCTGATGATGTTTTTATTATTACCGGTGTTCCTCCTGCAAGCTTAACTATATCAGGATAACTAACCCAGTATGGAGCAGGAATAAGTACTTCATCTCCAGGGTTTACAGTCGACAAAATAGCATTAAAGATTATTGATTTTCCACCTGGAGCTACAGAAATATTATCTTTTGTGTAGTCTAGATTATTATCAAGTTTAAATTTATTTATAACTGCCTCTTTAAGGTCATCAATTCCGTCAACTGCAGTATATTTTGTATCATTATTTTTATTTCGAAAGTAGAAACAAGTTGTGAAAATAACAAGAGTTGCAATTGACAGTGTGATTAAATGCTGTAGACCAAATAATTCGAACGGTTCTAAATGCATAACAATTATTCCTTAATTTATAGAAAGTTGCTTTCTGCTCATTCCTACAGAATAAGTCTATAAACTAAAGAACCAAAATTATACTTTTATTACTAAATACCAAGGCGATTAAAAAAGTTCTTTACGCTTTCTGTCCATTTATTCTTATTTGGACGATGTTCTTTTTTGCTTTTACTGATCGATTCTTCAAATGACTTTAAAATGTTTTTTTGATCTGCATTCAAGTTAACAGGCGTCTCAATCTGAATATTACAGAATAAGTCACCCAACACTCTATCTCGATAAGATTGAACTCCCTTTCCTCTCAGTCTAAAAACTTCTCCTGATTGAGTTTCTGTAGGTATTGTTAAATTTACAGCGCCATCAATTGTTGGAACTTCTACAGTCCCGCCTAAAGCTGCTTTAGTAAAACTGATAGGAACTTCACAGAATAAGTTACTCCCTTCACGTTTAAAAATTGGATGAGACCTGATATTAACATCGACGTATAAATCGCCTGGTGGTCCTCCTTTCATTCCAGCTTCACCTTCACTCGATAGTCTAATCCTGTCGTCTTGATCAACTCCTGGAGGTATTTTAATGGATATAGTCCTTTCTTTTTGAACTCGGCCCGATCCTGAGCAATCGATACAAGGGTCCTTTATTGTTTGACCTGCACCTCTACATTCAGGGCAAGTTTGTTGCAAGGTAAAGAAGCCTTGCTGCACTCTTACTGAGCCTCTGCCCTCACATCTTAAACATCGCGTTGCTTGAGTGCCTTTTTTTGCTCCTGATCCTGCACAAGTATCACAACCAATTAGAGAAGGAATATTTATTTTAATTGTTTCACCAAAAACGGCTTGTTCTAGATCAAGATCTAATTCGTACCTAAGGTCTGCACCTCTTTGAGCGCTGCTTTGTCGTCTTTGCCCTCTGGCGTTACCAAAAATATCCCCAAACATATCTCCAAAAATATCATTGAACGCATCGCCAGAGTTGAAGCCTCCGCCCATACCAGCTTGGTTATTTACACCTGCATGTCCAAATTGATCGTACGCAGCTCTTTTTTGGTTATCAGATAGAACTTCGTAAGCTTCTTTTGCTTCTTTGAACTTCATTTCAGCAGTTTTATCATCAGGGTTGCGATCAGGGTGATATTTCATCGCAAGTTTGCGATAAGCCTTTTTGATTTCAGCATCGGATGAGTTTTTCTGCAAACCAAGTGTTTGATAGTAATCTTGTTTACTCATGTCACCCCTTTTTGTGTAAATACAGGATAGACAAAATATCTACCCTGTATTATCTGATACTAAACTAAGGTTTAGTTATTATCTTTATCTTTGTCGTTATCTACTTCTTCATATTCTGCATCTACAACATTCTCATCAGTTGATTGTGTATCATCAGACTTTGGCTCTGTATTTGCTGCAGCTTGTGCCTCTTCAAAAGCTTTCTGGGCAATGCCTACTGAGGCTTCAGATAAGCTCTTCACTTTAGTTTCAATAGTGTCCTTATCGTCACCCTTGAGTGCTTCTTTAAGTTCTCCAATTGCAGCTTCAACATTAGATCGCTCTTCAGCTGTAACTTTCTCGCCTAATTCTTCGAGAGATTTTTCAGTAGCATGAACTAATTGATCTCCTTGGTTCTTAATATCAACTAATTCTCTGTACTTTTGATCCTCTTCAGCATTTGATTCTGCATCGGATATCATTTGATCAATTTCTTCATCCGATAATCCGCTAGAAGCTTGGATAACAATTTTTTGTTCTTTGCCGGTCTCCTTGTCTTTGGCAGATACATTGATGATGCCATTAGCATCAATATCAAATGCTACTTCAATTTGAGGTAACCCCCTTGGCTTGGCAGGAATATCAGTTAAGTCAAACCTCCCTAGCGATTTATTATCTTGAGCTCTTTCTCTCTCGCCTTGTAAGACATGAATTGTTACGGCTGTTTGATTATCTTCTGCGGTAGAAAATATTTGCTCAGCCTTTGTTGGTATAGTTGTGTTTTTTTCGATTAGCTTAGTAGTAACAGCACCAAGGGTTTCAATACCAAGAGAAAGTGGAGTTACATCGAGTAACAAGACATCTTTAACATCTCCTGATAAAACACCACCTTGAATTGCAGCGCCAATAGCTACTGCTTCATCTGGATTGACATCCTTTCTTGCATCAACACCGAAGAATGACTTAACTTCGTCTTGGACCTTCGGCATTCTTGTTTGGCCACCAACTAGAATGACATCGTTTACCTCACCGACAGCAAGACCTGCGTCCTTTAGAGCTGTCTTACAAGGTTCTATTGTTTGAACAATAAGATCTTCCACCAAAGACTCTAATTTTGCTCTTGTTAGGGTTAAATTTAAATGTTTAGGTCCTGAAGAGTCAGCTGTTAAATAAGGAAGGTTAATATCTGTTTGAGCTTGATTAGATAGTTCAATTTTTGCTTTTTCAGCTGCTTCCTTAAGTCTCTGAAGAGCTTGCGTATCTTTAGCAACATCCATTCCTGTTTGCTTTTTAAACTCATCTAAAAGATGGTCCATGATTCTTAAGTCAAAGTCTTCACCACCAAGGAATGTATCGCCGTTAGTTGCTAGAACTTCAAATTGGTTTTCACCGTCAACATCAGCTATTTCGATAATAGAAACATCGAACGTTCCACCTCCCAGGTCGTAGACAGCGATTTTTCTATCGCCTCTTTTCTTGTCTAATCCATAAGCTAGAGCAGCTGCAGTTGGTTCGTTAATGATTCTTTTTACTTCTAGCCCAGCAATTTTGCCAGCGTCTTTTGTTGCTTGTCTTTGAGAATCGTTAAAATAAGCAGGGACTGTTATCACAGCTTCATTT